>Ga0316608_1000096_pt1 | contig 47696 bp, 41 predicted proteins | sample MIS2016152B_MG_FD_207673 | JGI IMG/M metagenome (GOLD analysis project Ga0316608, IMG submission 207673) | Microbial mat bacterial communities from Middle Island sinkhole, Lake Huron, Michigan, United States - MIS.2016.152B | ecosystem: Environmental > Aquatic > Freshwater > Lake > Sediment... | reverse complement strand
AATCTATGAAAATATTAAAGTCAAATACAAAAGAGGTTTTTGATACCGACAACATAAACCTGAAAGAGATATACTCAGCTATGAGGCCTGATATTTCAAACGCATTACATCATAATCACGAATTGACTGATTATGATTTTTTGCAGCAATACTTTCCTGAGAATCATCCTATTTTTAATGAATTTTCTTCCTCTTTTTATTATATCATCCCCAGAAACCAAATTCCTTAAATAATAAAGTAGCCATTTACTTAAAAACAAAAAAGGCCGTGCTTCCCAGAACCGCCTTTTCAACTACTAACTAACTACTACTATGTATGATTATGTCTTTATGTATCAGTTTTATATTTGATCCTCGTTTACGGGAAAACCCTTTTTTAGGTTTGGTTTATTTTAGATTTTTTATTCGTTCCCAAGGCTAAAATTCCCTGCCAAGATGTCCGAAAATCGGATTTTTTGATCCAATCGTGTTAGGATTTGACTTTTAAAATTTTTATTGTGTTATTATTTAATGTTTTAAATGATTTTTACAGCGATATATAAGTGTAATTATGTAAAATCAATTTTCAATCCTTTATTATATATGTATTTCATCTTCAAAATCAATTATGCTAAATTTCCAGAAAAACCACAATAATCGCACTAGCTATTTATCCATGGAATTTCTACTTTGCTTTACAATGTTCAAAATATTATATATTTGATACTCTAAAACCTAACTACCAGTTTCCTCAGATACAAATGAATCCAAGCATGAAGTATTTATTTATTATCGCCTTTTTGTTCCTGGGGTTTCACCTTAAGGCAAAAGATCTTATCGTTAGTGGTTATTATATAAATTTAAACAACGATACAGTTAATACCAGATTTAGTATTCCCTTCAAAAAGGGACAGTTACTATCTAAAAAGGATGCATCAGTCCCTATTATCATGGATGATATTTATGGATCCACAACTTCAGGATTATTGAGAAAAGATATTCCTGATTTGTTGCATTTGCAAAAGTCAGTTGTGGCGCTGGACAAAGTGGGATCACGGAATGAAATCAAACCTTCTGATGTAAAAAAGTTTACTATTTTTGCCGAGAAGGATACTTTTACCTTTGTATCCATTCCGGTTAAATTAAATTTTACCGATAATTTGAGCCCTATCTTTATGTTGTCACTTGTTTCAGGGAAAGTGGAACTGTTTCAAACCACCAGGTATTTTGGTGAACCTAGTCCCCAAAAAGAAACCATCTATTTTATTCGTAAATCTGACGATGCCATATATAGATATGACGATGCCTTTTTTTACATTAGTCTCATAAAGTATCTGCATGACTGGCCAAATTTGAACACTGTGATTAATGATTCGAAATATAAGACCTTGGATATAGCGTCAATCCTTGAAGAATATAATCAGCTTGTTAAAGAAAATGGAGACAAAATCATCAATAAAAATTGATAAGAACCAGCAAAATGAAAAAACTGTTTTCAATTATAATACTTGGATTATTCATTCTACCAATAAATTCACAGACTAGGATATTTGGATTTGCCGATACTATATATTACATCAAACCTATATCGTATTATTTTCTGATAAGTAGCAATAAGGAGTTTAAACCGGATAGCTCCATGAGTAATAGGAACGTGAAATGTTTAAATGAAGGTTATAAATCCTTTTTCAGTAATCGAATCAATGTTAAGGAATTAGAATATGATCTGATAACAGATACGTGTGCCCTCTCCGATCTTAGAAACATGTTTAATTATACAAGCTGGAAATCAATTGAAGTGATGCCTCCCCTTTTTTGCCTGGATAGTATCTTTAATCAGGTTAATTCAAATTATATTCTTTTGTCATTAAGTAGCGGGTTTACCCGGACAAAGGAAAACTATCGTTCATCGATGGCAAAAGGGTTCTTTATAAGTGCCTTAACTCTTGGTTCTTATGTATCCGTACCATACGAATCAACGATTGATCTAAGGGTAGTACTTTTCAACAAACAGACTCGACAAATAATACTATCAAATAATTGTAAGATGGTTGACTGTGACCCAGACGGTCAGAAAGATATAGATGATCAGATTCGAAAAGTTTTTAAGCCTGCATTTGGAAAATGAATTTAAAAATAGACTATACTATATAGAATTAGGTAGATTCGAAAACAACTAATTGTTTGAATCAGATCCTCAAGCATTCAATTGGGTTTTTTGCCTTAATATGAGAATGGGTTAATTCAATATGTATCTGTAATTACCAACATGTTATTTCGAATTATTCCATGTAATTATATGCCTAAACATCGATTGATTAATTCTTATATATAATTATATCTAATTACATATATTTAATTATATTTACCTGATATTATATTTAAAATCATATAATGAAAAGGTTGGCAGAATTTGTTAAAGAACGAAGAAAGGCGGTTAGCCTGACGCAGGAGGAATTTGCTGAAAGATCAGGGATTGCTTTAACGGTGATTCGGAAAATTGAACAGGGTAAAACAAACATGAATATGGATAAAGTCAACTTGGTGTTGAAAATGTTTGGTCATGAATTAGCACCTGTAAATAGTAAAGACCTAACAGTATGAGACAGGGGAAAGTATTTTATAAAGACCTCCTGGCCGGTATTATAACGGAAAACAATGAGGGGGATTATATCTTTCAATACGATAAGAATTATATAATAGAACATCCAAAAGAGTTTATCACATTTACAATGCCAGTTTCTGAGAAGCCATACACTGAAAAACGTTTGTTCCCATTTTTTGATGGATTGATACCTGAAGGATGGTTATTAGATATCGCTTCAAAAAACTGGAAAATAAATCTCAATGATCGGATGGGATTATTACTGGCATGTTGCCAAAACTGCATTGGAGCTGTATGTGTTATACCAATTCATGAAGAAGATGGAGAATAAGTGTTTATATTGTTATGAACCTCTGAACGAAGAGTCCTATTTTCATAAGAAATGTTCCCAGGAGTTCTTTGGGATGCCAACCCCTCCGGAAATTCCATACTCATATGATCAAATGGCTGAATTAGCCAAAAATATTGTTGAACGAAGCATTGCTGTTCCAGGGGTACAAGCTAAATTATCCATGTCATTAATAAAAGAGACGCAAGAAACCTCCAACGGACGTTTAACTGTTGTTGGTGCCCTTGGTGGAAATTACATTTTTAAACCTCCTTCTGATAAATTTCCCGAAATGCCCCAAAATGAGCATGTAACTATGCGAATTGCGGAGGCATTTAACCTGCATGTAGTTCCTTCTAGTTTGATAAGGTTGGCTTCTGGAGAATTGTCTTACATAACAAAACGGATGGATCGGGATGAAAATGGCGAGAAAATCCATATGCTGGATATGTTTCAAATTACAGAAGCATTTGATAAATACAAAAGCTCAATGGAAAAAGTAGGCAAAGCTTTGCACAGCTATTCCGAAAATACAATGCTAGACAAAATCTTCTATTTTGAATTATCGTTGTTTTGCTTTTTGACTGGAAATAACGATATGCATCTTAAAAATTTCTCTATGATTAAGAGCACTTCTGGTTGGATATTGGCTCCAGCTTACGATTTATTAAATGTTGCCCTAGTTCTACCTGAAGACTCAGAAGAGCTTGCATTAACATTGGAAGGAAAGAGGAAGAAACTAACCATTGACCTCTTTGTAAAATTTGCTAAGGGTTTAGAATTAACTGACAAGCAAATAGAGAGTGTTTTAAAACGAATGATAAAAAACAAACAAAAAGCAATTGATTGGATTGATAAGTCTTTTCTATCTGACAACTCGAAAATTGGTTACAAACAAATTCTTGAATCCAGGTATTTTCATCTGAAATTAACAGATTTTTAACGAAGAAGCTTGTACTGTTTTAATTATTCATAATTATTTTTTTGAAACAACCCCTGAGTAAGTTAAAGATTTTCATGAAAGGGTTTTTAGTATTTGAAATGCGCATTATTTTTTCATCGACAAGCAAGCATAGTAAATGATAGAATATCCGAAGAATATTTTCATGAATGGCTGGAAGGCCTTGGTGATAATATCAAAAAGGAAATGAAAAATAATGGTTTTGAGGCATACAAAATAGTGCTCCTACTTACCCGTTATGTTAATGAACGGTGTGATATTGGAATGGATGAATGGCTGAAAAATCATCTTTCTGAGGATGATTTTAACTATTGGCTTGATGCCGGAAAAACTAAAAGTTAATTTCACAAAACCTAAAAGAATTGATAAAAAACGGATTGGATTTTTTAAAAATTTTTTCAATATGGCTATTAGTTATAGTTTTGAAATATAAGCTTGTTGGTAACGGTTATAAGTTTTATCAATTTACAGGTTCAATGTCTTGGGATGAAATTTTACAAATTTTGCCAAGGATATTTATTAATTCTTTACTATTTGCCTTAGTGACATTAATTATAAGGAAATATCAATAATAAAATATTTGTCACAAAACGCTGGTCAAACAAATACGTCAAACCATGAATCTAATTATGAAGGCTAAAAACATTATCCATGAATGGGTAAATAGAAGCAAAGTAAAGATGTAAATGTTAATAAAGTAGCTCTTTACATAAAACGAAAAAGGCCGTGCTTCCCAGAACCGCCTTTTCAATGAATAACTACTAACTAACTACTACTACTATGTATGATTATGTCTTTATTATCAGTTTTGTTTACAAGTCTCGTTTACGTCGATTATCCTTTTTAGGTTTGTTTTTTTTAAATCTTTTTTGAAAATTATTATTTCTGTATTATTACCGAGTTTTTTCGATACCAGAAATAGCCCAGAAAAGACCCAAAATAATTGCGGTGTATATTTTTGTGAATATTTTCATGATGCTATGTATTAAAATTTATGATACAAACATACAATGCCAATTCGTTAATATCCTTTAAGTAATGTTAAGAATTGTTAATTCATTTCAAAGCCATACTGAAGTAAATTATCTTTGTGCATTATGACAAAGAAATGGATTATCGTATTAATTTTTGCCATTGGGCTGGCTATGATTGGACTTATTACCGCCCAATTGTTCTGGATTAAGCAAGCATTTGAACTTAAGGAGATGCACTTTGGCCAGTTAGTGAACAATTCGTTGATTAGCGTAAGCAAACAGTTACAAGAAAGAGAAATTGCCAAGGATGTTCTTAATGCTGTAGAACTGTCAGATGTTGCTACCCCTAAGGTTCCTAAAAATAAACTATATAGTCCAAAATCTTCCGAAATTATTGATTCCTCTGCTTTTATTTCTGGCTATAGTTCCGAAATAAATGCCCACATGAATGTGGATACGAATGAAATACATTTTACACAGGAGCTGGTAATAAGTGAGCAAGGATATATCTTTTCGTCGAATCAAACAGATCCTTTTAAATATGAAGAAAGTTTAAAAATTCGGCAAAAGATCCTGAATGATATTGAAAATGATCAGGGCCATCGCAAAAAATTTGTAGACAAAGTGATGCGCAAGCTAAGCAAGTCGAACCAAAACATCGGAGCCCGAATCAAAAACGTAGAATTATTTCATGCTATTAGCGGAGAACTTGCAAATGCCGGCATTTTTTTACCCTGCGAATATGCAGTTGTGGATGATCAAAAACATGCGCTGTTAAAATCGAAAAACTTTGAATTCACCCAAAACAATAAATACTATTCGAGCAGGTTATTTCCCGATGATTATATATCGAAATCCTTTTACCTTGTACTATACTTCCCTTCACAGAAAGACTTCATACTTCGTACAATTGGATACATGGGAACTTCATCGATAATTCTTACTTTCTTTATCCTCTTAATATTTGGATTTACGGTTTTTGTAATTATTCGGCAAAAGCGGATTTCTGAAATCCGAAATGATTTTGTCAGCAATATGACGCATGAGCTTAAAACGCCTATTTCCACCATATCACTGGCATCTCAAATGCTAAATGACAAATCGATTCCCATTGAATCGAAAAACTTAACCAATCTTGCCGGGGTAATTTCAGATGAGACAAAACGGCTCAGTATTCAGGTAGAAAAAGTGCTTCAGATGGCAGTTTTCGAGAGAGGGAAAATAGTGCTAAAAATCAGGCAACTCGATATTCACGAGTTAATTACCAATGTTGTCAAAAATTTTATTATCCAGGTACGAAATCGGAATGGACAAATTGTAAAGAACCTCGATGCGGAATTTTCATTGGTAAATGTTGATGAGGTGCATTTTTCAAATGTATTGTTAAATCTTTGCGACAATGCAATTAAATATAGTAAGGGGCAACCTCTAATTACCATTTCGACCAGAAATAAAAAAAACTGGATAATAATTACCGTTGAAGATAATGGTATTGGCATAAGCAAAGCTAACCAAAAGCGTATATTTGAGAAGTTTTACCGGGTTTCGACCGGCAATATTCATAATGTAAAAGGGTTTGGGCTTGGATTAAGCTATGTTAAAAAATTAGTAGAAGAGCATGGTGGAAAAATAACGCTCCAGAGCGAAATGAATGTTGGAACAACCTTTGAAATCTGGATTCCTGTAATTAAATAATTAGAACTATGAACGCTAAAATTAGGGTATTGCTTGCAGAAGACGACCAAAACCTCGGTTCGCTATTAAAAGAATATTTGCAGGCAAAAGAATATGAAACTGATTTATTCCCCGATGGCGAAAAAGCTTTTAAAAGCTTTCAGCGAAGCTTTTATGACATCTGCATTCTCGATATAATGATGCCTTTGAAAGATGGGTATACGGTTGCAGCAGAAATAAGGGCTATTAATAAAGATATACCAATCATTTTCCTAACTGCCAAATCGTTAAAAGAGGATGTTTTGGAGGGATTCAAATTGGGTGCAGACGATTACATTACAAAGCCTTTTAGCATGGAAGAACTGCTATTCAGGATAGAAGCTATTTTACGGCGAACAAAGCCCGATTTTAGGCAGTCGAATCAAACAGTTTATAAAATTGGTGGTTACACCTTCGATTTTCAGAAACAAATTTTACAAAACGAAGCCAATAATCACAAATTAACCACTAAAGAGTCGGAATTGCTTAAAATGCTTTGCGACAATGCGAATAATATTCTTGAGCGCAATTATGCTTTAAAAACCATTTGGTTTGACGATAGCTATTTCAATGCCCGAAGTATGGATGTTTATATTACTAAGCTTCGAAAATATTTAAAAGATGAACCCTCTGTCGAGATTTTGAATGTTCACGGCAAAGGGTTCAAACTGGTAATTTAACCGGAGAATTAATTACCGGCGGAATAATTAAGCACACATCCATTGGACGACATTCCTTCAATAGATGTTGTGTATTTTTCGAGGTTTAATTTATTTTTAACCCGCACAACGGCCATTCCGGTAGAGTCTAATACAATGCTTGGCTTCCATGCAATTGCCCGGGGAACATTAGAGGCAGTGGGCTTACTCTCCCAGGTATCATACGATGGTACATAAAATTCCCGGGCTTTGTGAAAACCGATTATTCGCTCAACGGCAGGTTCAGAGTTAGCCGGTAAATTATTAATATTCTCCGATCCTTTTCGCATCGTTAAAATAATAACCCCATTAGCACCCCTAACTCCATATAGCGAAGCATCTGATCCTTTTAAAATTTCAATAGTTGCAACTTCTTTAGGGACAATTGTATTCAGGTTGGAAAAGCTAATGGATGACCCATCAAGAAGGATTAACGGATCTGTCCCAGAATTAATACTTGCAGCTCCTCTTATTGTAATTCCATTACCGGAAACACTCACTCCTGCAAAACGGCCATTCATGTATTGAACCATATTTGAGTAACCACTTGTTTTAATAGGGTCAATATAGTGAACGTTACCGGAAACACTCGAATTACCTCCAACTCTGTTTTTAGCAGCTATTCGGGTATTTTCTCTAATTTTTTTTGCGTCAAATTTGTCATTCAGGCTTCCGGGATGCAATTTATCCGTAACATCAAACGAAAAGGGCAAATTACTCGAAACCCTTATTTCTTCTGTTATACCTTCACTGGGAAGAAAGAGAAATATCGGTGAATAACCGGCGATCACATCTTTCCAAACAAATCGTCTCCAACCATTAGTAAGCATAATATAATCGAGATTTAAATTTCCGGAAGGATTACTACTGTCAAAATAATCCAATGGCCGTTCAATTCTTCCTTTAATATCAGATGTTAATAAAAGGTTAGTTAAAATATTTTCTTTCCACTTTTGGATCTCACTATTATTGAGCGATTCGTATACCGAAAGGGAGATGTTTCCGGTTTGTGGTTTTCCATCGGGTTGATTTAAGCGAATTTGATAAACAATTTCATCGCCTTCTGTTTTGGATTCTACCTTAAGCAGTTCATTTGAATCAGCCTCTTTTGGTTGAATAAACACCAGGCGCTCACAAAGTGGCTCCCCTCTTCCGTTAAATAATGTTATTTGAGCAATCCCTGCGGGGAATAGTTTTTTAGGTATAGCCGAATTTAATGGCTTCCCGGTAAGTATTCCTTTGGATAAATATTTGATTTGTCCACGCGATTGACCAACAATAATAATTTCTTTGGTTTTATCGTCTCCCTGATCTGTAATATTCGATTGTATTGCCAGCCGAATTTTGTCACCAGCCAAAGCATTAACCATCATAGTATAACCTTGGGGCGTTATCGAAGGCAGATTGAATTTCTCAGTTTTCCCGTTGCTAAAAATAACTTTTGCAGTGTATTTCCGATTAAGCTGTGGTGTAATTGAAAAAGATCCCATACCGAGGTGCTTTGTTTCAAAATGGCCAACTCTGGTGTTTTGATCATCAAATATTTCTCCAGCGACATCAACTCCATAACCCAGTGAATTAATGGCTTTAAAAGCAACACGGCATTCCAGCCCCGCCACCAAAGTCCCTCCTTCAGGGAAAAAGGAGATGGTTTTTATTTCGTCTGCTTTAATAAGGCTCTGGTTGTATTCTTCAATCTCCTTTAATGTAGACGAGGTAACATAATTTCCATATTTTGGACTTTTAACCTGAATTGTTTTTGAGAAGAAGAAATCGTCATCGAAATTCTTCATCCAATTGGAATAGGCTACCAATTGGTAATTTCCATCAGGGATAGAATCGTCGAGTTCAATATCGCCAAGACTAAACCCATTTCTATTCTTTAAAATGATGCTTTTTATTATAGCATTGTCTTTGTTTACAAGGTCAACAAAAATTTCGTTGCTCGAATTTTCGGGAAGTAAATTGTAGGCGTTTAAAAGATACCCTTTTAGCCAAATAGATTCTCCGGTTATATAGATATCCTTATTCGTATGGACATATACTTTCTGGAGTTTGCATTTATCATTAAAAAGCCCCAGCTGATTTGCAATTTTTGTGACAATAGGATCGTCGGCATAACGGAAGCCAAATAAGGACAGTAGACCAATTATTACTATGGTTACTGCTATAATCCGAATATTAGGTGTAAATGTGCGTTTCATTATATAATAATTTTAAGTTAGGGAATAATGGAACCTAAGAAGCAAATGATCAATATATTGTTGTACTCGATTATACTTAAGGGTATCATATGATATATTTTAGGATAGAACTGTAGTTAATTATTTCGAGCGGTTTATTTTATTAAAGCTAAAATTAGTAACTAATAAGGAAAACACACTATCTATAATCCATGAAGTAAAAGAAGCCCTATGAAATAATTAAAAAATCATCGATTTGTTTCCGATATAGAATATTTCTGAATTAAAAAAAATAATCCAATAGAATCAAAAAATCTGACCAGTACCAAATAAAAAACCCGACTCAATTGGCCGGGTTTTAACGGAAGTAAAAAAGTAAATTTTAGCTCGCAGGTACAGCTGTTAGAGTGACTGTATAAGTAACCTCCCCAATTTTTTCTTTATATGTTGCTTTTAACGAAGTTTTTGTTAATTCAAGAATAGTGTAACTTACAGAACCATAAATATCTGTTTCAGTAATTATGGTTTCGTCGGAATTAAATGACCAAGTACCGGTTATTGTTTGAGGGTCGCTAACTTCGCATTTTACTTTTGCATCGCTAATTGACGTGCCATTAGTATTATACATCACTACATCATCTTGTACGCATGGATCTAATACAGCAAATAAATTATTGGTTAATCCTCCACCAGGAACCTGAAAACTTGGGTCAATAGTCAGAGTAGTAATTTTCCAGTATTTACCGCAAAGCAAATCTTTTTTGGATGAGGAACCTGAATCATCTTTTGAGCAGCTAGCCAGCACTGCCAATCCAAGGATGAACAATAGCGATAGTTTTTTCATAATAAAAAAATTTTAGTACCCCTACTCTGTTTTTGGATTTTCGGGTTTCTCCGGTTTATTAATTCCTATAATCTAAAGGAATAAACAACCCTTCTCAAATTTTGTTGAGGTACTTTCGAAAATACTATAAGTTAGCTAATTGGGGGAGCAAGATATCTTTTTTGTAAATTACAATTTCACTCCGGTTTTTTCGCCCATTTTAATAATTGTTTCAATTTTTTTGGCCGAATTTTCTATGATATCCTGATCAGGTTGAATACTTCCCTTTTTAAAGATTTGAATAATGGTAGAACCTCCAAATTCAAACCAGCCTTTTTCTTCACCACGTTTAAAAGTATGAGAATTTCGGTATACCTGAACAACTTTCCCCACAAATAAAGCTCCCACTTCGAGATGGAGTACTTTCCCAAAATTGTCGGTGTTTAGTACAGTTAATTCCCGGTAGTTTTTTGACATTAACGATTTTACAGTTGAAAGGGCTAATGGATGGACTGAATGCAGCACTCCGCGGAAACGTTTAACCCTGTCCTGATAACCATCGTCGATATAGCAATACCGGTGATAATCGGCAGGGGCAAGCCGATAAATGTAGCACCAGCCATCGCTATATTCTTTAGCAAGTTTCTTATCCTTAACCAGCTCGTTCAATGCATACCAATATCCTTTTACAGGAAGTGAATTTGGATTGACGGATAAGTCAAATACAAACAATCTGGAGTCGGCAGGTGAAATTAAATGTTCAGGTTTTTTATCAATTGGTCGGGCTGTATCTAAAAGTTCCCGGATAAAAAAATCGTTAAAACTCTTGAAAGAATCCAGTGGTCGTTTAACTTCGGCCAGGTTTATATTATAGTGTTTAATAAATTTATCGATCTGAGATACACTTCTGCGACTTTTAACCGTTCGGGCATATAATCTCGAAATTACCCGTTTATTGAGAATGCTTCCCGTTAGAGCCTTTCCTAATTCTGTTTTATATAAAAACGACAAACCTTCAACCTTATATGTGTTTTCGTATTCAATCTCTTTTGTTTGCCTGTTGTAGAGTATCGGTTTTTTCATACAATTTTGCGAATTCAAAATTTCGGTAAAAGTAATTCATTTAATGGTTAGTTTTTATCGGCCGGTCTACTTTGTATCGCTGTCTCAAAAAAAACTTACTTAGTCACTTTTTGTTGAGATTAAGCATCATTCAAATAAAATGTGGGCTATTTTGTTTAGTTTTCCGGGGGGAATTGTAAAAACGGCTATACCATATGTCGATACTCTTTATTCTGAAACATCTCCGGGCATTGTAAAACCAGGGTTGCATTAGCAACTTCCCATCCATGGCGGAAAAGTCCTGCAAAATCTTTTTCCTCCATTTTCCATAAATTTGTTGGGTAATCTTTCAAATCGGCAATCTGGGTTGGTGTTAATCCAACCTGCGAAATGGTTCCCTGAAAATTGGTTTTCGAATCAGTTTTTATAGATTCAACCGTTTCGCCAATTTTAAAATATACCCCTGCATTATTATGGCTTTTGAAATGGTCGAACAATACCCGCGAACGGATTGCCCTTACCTGATCCATGGTAACATCGATTAGGCGCATGGGGTTATACCATTGTCGCTTTGCCGTTACAATTTCCTGGGCGGCATCGCTCACTATCAAAAAATTAATTTCTTTCCGGTATTGTATTCCATCGTTGAATTTGGCCAGGGGCTCGACTCCCAGGTTATCGTAAGCACCACCATCCCAGATATGTATTTTTTTAAATGGAGGAGAGACGGCTACTTTATCTTTTGCACTCTGGTATTTATACCAGACAAATTTTGAGGTTTTTATAGTATAGGGCCCAATTAAAAATGGAACGGCCGCCGAAGAACAAAGTGCATCTGAAAGATCAATAGCAGGCTTTTCAACATGATTCAATACATAATCACCCATTCGTTCCTGAGGAATAAACCGCCAGCTTTTCCCGCTTTCGATTGCTGTGGCAGTAATATTCCACCGGGGCCACGATTCAATATCGTTCAGCTTAGCACGAATGCCCCAAACTGATTGTAAGCTTTTCGAAACAATGCCAGCCCGACCAGCAGTTATCAAAGAAAATGGCCAGGATAATATTCGCAGAAAAGTTCTAAGCTGGAGATTTTTATGGGTCAAATTATATTTTACCAAAGGTATACTTTTCCCCTGAAACTCTTCTGATGTAGGCCATTTGTAATTATTCGACTTGTAAATTAACCCGGTAACAAGGGAGCCTCCAGAGACTGTAGAAAGCATTCTTATTTTTTCTAAAAGTTTTTCATCCGACAAGCGAGCTAATATTCCCAGGTGAAAAGCTGCTGCTCTTACTCCCCCGCCAGATAAGGAAATCCCAATTTTTAAATTATCCTGTGATACCATATTTCAAAATTTGGAAAAGAAGAATCATAATCCATTAATAACAAAGGTAAAACATACGAGTTTTTTTAAAAATTAAAATTTCAGATACACTTGCTTATTCCTATATGAAGCATTTAACCAGGTTTTTCATAAATTTCGATCTACACTTGGAGGTACAAGAAATTTACAGTATCAATAATCTTTAAACTTATCGTCCATTCGTTCATTGAACCATTTGTCGATCATCGATTTTTTGAACCGCCATTCCTTTCCTAGTTTTGCAGCAGGTATTTTTTTCTCCTGGGCCCAGGTATAAATTGTCTGTGGTTTTACCCTCAAATATTCTGCTACTTCTTCCAGTGTCATTATTTTATCTTCATTTATCATTCAGGCTATTTTTGGGTGGTATCGGGTTGTTCAATAATGGTTGTTTCTTCTGGGTTGACTTCAGTTTTTTGATTCGGATTAAATAAATTTACTGCCGATTGAATTACCGCCACATAAAAATTACTTTCGCGTGCCCTGAATAATTCAAAGGGGAGATCGCGGCTACCTAAAAATGGCCGCAGATTCCATGCAAGCTGAGAACTAACAAACGCGAATATAAATACCCAGCTATAAAAAATCTTCATGCCAAGTTTGGGATAAATGTTTTTCTTTTCGCACGAAAAGGAAAGACCATCAATAATCGTTTTAATGGCAAAAATACCTGAAAAAGTGAAAATTGCTACGTGAAGTAACTTCAGAAAAGCATAGTTATCGCTTGTTATCATAAAGAAAACCACGATAGGGGCAAAGGACAATGCAATGGTTGTGAATACAATAAAACCTGAAAGTATTATGTTTGCCATCTGAAAAATAGTCATGGTAGAACCAATCATGTATTGGATGACAAAAAGTGCCGGGAAGCAGACCATTATGGAAAGGAATATAAGAGAAGGGATTTTAACTCCTGTTACCAAGCTTTGTAGCACTCCGTTATAGCTTCCCATAACAATTCCATAAATAAATGAGAATAGCAGAATATAAAGTACTTGTTTTAATACATACTTCCTGGAAAATTCCGAGTCGTTTAAAATCTCAAAATATTCATCGCTGTGATTAAAAACATTGAAGATTGATGGATTAGTTTTCATACCTAAATAATTTATTCGTTAAAATTAAATAGAACTGTAAATAGTTGTAAATAAAATACTTTAATGCATGTTTTTGATTGGGGCATTTATAATGGTTTCAATGTTATTTTATTGTATAAAAATAATATAATAATCAATAACAAACAATAACAAACAGTAATATATATTAATAAAATATAAAATATGAGTATAATTCATGCTTTAAACCTTATTATTTTACTGGTTTTTGGACAGTTTGCAGGATACTTTTTATTCACAAGATCATTTTTTTATTTTCGATATATCAAACAATACCTACTTTTACCGATTGATTGTTATAGAAGATTACTAATTATTGTTTATGGATGAATTAAAAGACCGGAAAAGCAATATAGGAGCTAAGCCTAACGTATTTAGCATACTAAAGCCTTATACCGGCATGGTTGTATTTCTTGTAATTTTTGCCTTAATAAGTAATGGCATTAACCTTTTGCTGCCAAAAATTATTGCCAATGGAATCGATTCTTTTTCGTTGGGTAAATTCGAGTTTAAATCAGTAGCATTGCAATTCCTGGTCGCTTCATTTGTAATTTTTCTGTTCACCTATTTGCAGAGCATTATTCAAACCTATTCTTCGGAACGTGTTGCCAGAGATATCCGAACCAGGCTGTCCGATAAAATTTCGCAACAATCGTATTCCTATATTCTTAAAGCCAATCCGTCCAAACTTTTAACTAATTTAACATCTGATATCGATTCCCTTAAGATGTTTGTATCGCAGGCGGTTGTTACAATTGTGTCGTCGGCATTTGTAATTATTGGGACCTGTATTTTGTTAATCCTTATAAATTGGAAACTGGCAATACCAATTATTGCTACCATTCCAATTATTGGAGGTACATTCTTTATTGTATTTCGAAAAGTAAAAGTGCTATTTAAGCGCAGCCGCGAGATCATCGACTGGCTAAATAAAGTGATAAACGAAAGCATTATGGGGGCGGCGCTCATTCGGGTGATAAATTCGCAACAATCGGAGTATCACAAGTTTTTGTCGGCCAATACCGAAGCCAGAAATTTAGGACTTTCCATTTTACGGCTTTTTGCAGCGCTGATCCCAATCATCACTTTTGTGGCAAACCTGGCCATGCTTGTTATTCTTGCTTTAGGCGGACATTTTGTTGTATCGGGAAGTATGTCGCTGGGCGATTTTGCTGCGTTTAACAGTTACCTCTCCATTTTGATTTTCCCTATTTTAATGATAGGGTTTATGAGCAATGTAATAGCGCAAGCCTCTGCATCGTATTCGCGAATTGTAGAGGTTTTGGAAGCTCCCGAGCCTCAAATGGAAGGAATTATTAAGGCGCCGCTTCAGGGGAATATTGATATCCGAAATGTTTCCTTAACATTTGATGAAAAGCCTATCCTGAAGGATATTAATCTATCGATAAAAGGAAAGAACAGAGTAGCTATTATTGGGCCAACAGCAGCGGGGAAGAGTCAATTACTCTATCTTCTCACCGATTTAATAAAACCAAATTCCGGAAATATTGAATTCGATGGAAAGAGTTTGGAAAGCTACAACCACGAATCGTTTCATAATCAGATAGGTTTTGTGTTTCAGGATAGTGTAATCTTCAATATGAGCCTGCGCGAAAATATTGCCTTCAACGACAAAGTAACGGATGAATCGCTCGAAAAAGCCATTGTAACTTCCGAATTAAACGATTTTATCGACTCACTTCCCGATAAACTGAATACCATAGTTTCGGAACGCGGAACCAGTCTGTCGGGTGGACAAAAACAGCGAATTATGCTGGCTAGGGCTCTGGCGCTAAACCCCAGGATTTTATTGCTGGACGATTTTACAGCGCGGGTAGACCGAAAAACAGAAAAGAAAATAATGTGTAACCTGGAAAACAATTATCCCGACCTAACGCTGATTGTAGTTACTCAGAAGGTAGCTCCGGTGAAGCATTTTGAGCAGATAATTTTATTGATGGAAGGCGAAATTATTGCTCAGGGAACCCATAAAGAAATGCTAGACCACTGTCCGGAATACAACCAGATTTATAATTCACAAAGAAGTACGAGCCATTATGAACTATAATCTCAATTCGGTATCCGGAAAAGCGGAAGAAAAAAAATCGACACTGGCAGTTCTAAAGAAGCTATTGGGATTAATACGGGAGGAAAAACGCAACCTTATTTTTGCCTTTGCCGCTATTCTTGTTAATGCAGCGCTAAGTCTTCTGGGGCCATACCTTATTGGCCATACCATCGATACCTATATTCAAACGAAACAGTATCATGGTGTGCTCGTTTTCTCCAGTATTTTGCTGGTTATGTATATGGTTGCATTTGTGACCAATTATTTGCAAATGCAGTGGATGGGAGGGATTGGACAGCGTATGTTGTTCAGCCTTCGAAATGCAGTGTTTAATAAACTTCAGGAATTACCGGTCGATTTTTTCAATCAAAATAAGGCGGGAGACTTAATTTCGAGAATAAACAACGATACCGATAAACTGAATCAATTTTTTTCGCAGTCGCTGATGCAATTCATCAGCAGCATTTTTACCATGCTGGGTGCCGCGATTTTCCTGATAAGTATCAACCCTGAATTAGGTTCGGCAGCGCTATTGCCTGCACTGGTAATCTGGATTTTCACCAGAGCTATTTCTCCCTGGGTTAAATCGCGAAACGCAGCTAACCTGAAAAGTGTTGGAGGATTAAGTGCCGAAATTCAGGAAAGCCTTCAAAATTTCAAGGTGATAATTGCTTTTAACCGGCGCGATTATTTCAGAAAAAGATTCAACCAGGCCAATCAGAATAATTACGACACTGCCATTGGGGCAGGATTAGCCAATAATATTTTTACTCCCGTTTACGGATTGTCTTCTAATATTGGTCAACTGATTGTGCTTGCCTTTGGGATTTATCTAATCTCTGCCGGAAGTTTTTCCATAGGATTGCTCATAGGTTTTTTAGCTTATGTAAATAATTTTTACAATCCGTTGCGCCATTTGGCTGGTTTGTGGGCGAGCTTTCAGATTGCAATGGCTGGGTGGGACCGTATTTCACATATCCTTTCGCTCGAAACCAATTTGACAATAATCGATGACAAAACAAAGGAAACTACTTCATCCTATGTCTCTTTCCGGAACGTGTCGTTCAAATATCCGAATGGAAAAGAAGTATTGCATCATGTAAGTTTTGACCTGGAACGCGGAAAAACATATGCCTTTGTTGGCCCAACAGGAGGAGGTAAAACCACTACCGCATCTTTACTGGCCAGGCTTTACGATGCTACCAAAGGGGAAATTTTATTGGATGGACAAGATATCCGTTCTTATACCGCTAGAGAACGCAGCCACAAAATTGGATTTATCCTTCAGGAACCATTCTTATTTACTGGGACCATTCGCGATAATATTTTGTATGGAAACGAAGATTATCAAAATTTTACGAACGAAGAACTTGAACGTGTAATTGGTGAGGCTGGACTTGATAGTTTACTGGAACGCTTCGATAAAGGCTTAGATTCCCAGGTTCAGACTTCAGGCGATGGAATCAGCCTTGGTCAAAAACAGCTGATTGCATTTATGCGTGCTGTCCTGCGTAACCCCGAATTACTTATTCTCGACGAAGCCACAGCAAATATAGATACAGTTACCGAGCAATTGCTCGACAATATTTTACAGAAACTGCCAGCATCGACTACTCGCGTAATTATTGCCCACCGATTAAATACCATTGAGAATGCCGATGAAATTTATTTTGTAAATTCGGGCGAGGTAGTACGTGCAGGTTCGTTAGATGATGCTGTAAATTTGCTTTTGCATGGGAAAAGAGAAAGCTAGGTCTTAGAAAATAATCGGCAATATATTCTTAACTTTAAGATAGTGTTTAATTTAAATTGAACCCACTTCGGGGTTCCAGATTTCTCGTTTCGCTTGCCTCCGGTTTTACCGGAGGTTATTCATATTAAAGTCCTTCGGACTTTTGTTTGCTGAAAACCCTGAAAGGGTTAAATTTCAATAACCGTAGGTGTCAACCTACGGAAAATGAAACATATATTGCAGCAACCCTGAAGGGGTTGAATTTTTAAATACACTGGATAAATAAAATTTAAACAGTTTCTAAGATAGCGCTCATTCGGTTAAGATAATGTTTATGGTAAAATATACGTTGTTTCAAAAAGTAACCACTTCGATATTATTATTGGTTTTCTTTGGATTTTCCACATTCTCACAAACCAAAGCATTCAAATTGACCACCAATAAGGTCGATTTCGGTCGAATTGCATCCATTGCTTATCCTGCCAAAGTTATTGAATTCACAAACGCCGGAAAAGAAAAACTAGCCATCCTTTTGATTGAAAAAGGACCAAATGTTAAGGTTAGCTTTGAACGGAAGTTTTATCAACCCGGAGAAAAAGGTAAGATTTCTGTTTATTACGATGTTAGGGAATTGGGGGAGATCAATGAGGAAATAAAGATCTTTACGAATCTGGATACCGAACCCGAAACAGTTACTTTAAGCGGCACTTGCATTTCGGTACAGGAGTGCTTTCCCAATAGTAATAACCTGAACCTTCGAAATATTCTGGTAGTCGATAAGAGTACGCAGAAGCCTGTTCCATTGGCTGCAATGACATTTATAAGAAACCACAACACCCGAAATCCGGTTGAGCTTAAAATGGATAAAAATGGTAAGGCTACCGAGGAACTTCCTATTGGGTTGTACAATATAAATGGAACTGTAAATGGGTATGAACCCTATGTCAACGAAACGTTTATCCCTAAAACGCTTCCTTCGTTATTAATCGAACTCACTCCAAAGCAAATAATATCAGTAGTTCAGCCACCTGCTAATATTCCTGAGGTTAGCGAAGTTGCCGACACTTCTATTAAGCAACAAGTAACAATCACCTCTGCCGAATTGCCCGAAGATAAATATGCTGCCAATAACATAGTATTGTTGCTAGATGTTTCCAGTTCCATGCGAAGTCAGGGAAAATTTAGCCTTCTGCAACAATCGGTTAATAATTTGATACTGATCCTTCGCCCAATTGATTATGTCACGATTATAACCTATGCAAGTGATTCAAAATTAGTTTTACCGGCTATTCCAGGAAGCGAAAAGGAAAAAATTACCGGCATCGTGCAGGACCTCATACCCAGTGGCTCAACACAAGGGGTAAAAGGCCTGAATACTGCCTATGATATGGCAACCAGCCAATATATAACTGCCGGAAACAACCAGATAATTCTGGCAACCGATGGAGAATTTTCTGAGAAGGGGGTTAAAGATGAATTCTATGAAAAACTCATATCCGATTATGCACAGAAAGGAATTAAACTATCCATTTTTGGATTTGGAGTAAACGAGCAGGCGATTGTCAGGATGAAAAAGATGGCAGTTTCGGGAAATGGCAGCTTTATCCAGGTTGAATCGGAGCGGTTTGTAAAATCTGTTTTAATAGATGAGGTGAAAGCCAAATCGTTTTTGAAGGAGAAGTAAACTAATGCATAATAAAAAAGCGAAACCCAGGATTTCCTGAGCTTCGCTTTTTGTTTCTTTAATGTCGATGTTTAAATCGGCTTAGCGCTAATTTTCATAAGCGAAGCAATCATCAGATCTCTTTTTTTCTGGAAATCGGGTAATAATATTTCTTTTACCGGCTCTACCGATGGGGATTCAATTTTTAACGGGTCAACTGGAGCATTATTTGACCAGACCCTGAAATCGAGGTGAGGGCCAGTTGATAATCCAGAGCTTCCTACATACCCAATTACATCTCCCTGGTTTACCCTGGAACCTGATTTTAATCCTGGACCAAATCCTTTCAGGTGGAGGTATGCCGAGGTGTAGGTTGAGTTATGGCGAATTTTAACCATACGTCCTGCTCCTCCATGATAACTCATACTGATAATAGTTCCGTCGCCAATTGCTTGCACAGCAGTTCCGGAAGGAGCAGCATAGTCGATCCCATGGTGGGGGCGACGAATCTTCAGTACCGGGTGCAACCTGCTATTTGAAAACTTAGAGCTAATGCGCGAAAAACGAAGCGGCGCTTTTAAAAATGCACGGCGAAGGCTTTTGCCATCGGCATCAAAATAGCTCTCAACACTATCCTGGGTAAATGGGATAGCATAGTATTCCTGGCCATTATGGCGAAACCAGGCACATTTTATTTTATCGATCCCAACAGAAACAGTGTCTACATAAGCCTCCTCATATATTACTTTAAAAGCATCGCCCTTTTGCAAGCCAAAGAAATCGATGTTCCAGGCATATAATTCGGAGAGTTGCAAGGCTACCAATGGGTTAATTCCCTGATCTTTAAGCGTACCCCATAAAGAGGAATTTATTTCACCATAAACCTGCATTTGTTCTTTTCGGATGGATTTCGTTCCTCTAGAAATGTTTATGGAGTCCGAAAAATTTAGAAGAATATACTCGGTAGGAGTATGTTCATACACAAAGTATTTCACTTTTTGGTCTTCTTTCGAACGAAAAACTGTAAAATGGTTTCCTGCGCGGAACTTACTCAAATCGAAAATACCATGGGCGGCCTTCGAAAGTTTATTTATTAAATCGTACGAAATATCAAAATCTCCCAGTACATCCGAAAGAAATGCATTGCGCTTCACTTTTCCTTTTACCACGTCGAATGAATCAATCACGAGGCCATATTCTTTTTTTAAGTCTGGAATACTGGCAATAGTATTATTTATACTTACCTGATTCTGGTGTAATGTTTTGGACCTGCTTTCTAAAACTGTGTAAATTGCGCTCGAGATAAGGACTAAGCAAATAGCAATAAGAAAAAATCGTACAAATTTTGTCATATCGTTTATTTTGGATTAAGATTTAATTCGTTCAAATCCCTGGCCAAATACTCCCATAACACTTCCCATGGAAATAAAAGCTTGAGGGTCTTCCTGTTTAATAATTCTCATCAGGTCGGCCGATTCGTTTTTTCGCATAACAATCATTAATACCTGGGTTTTTTCTTTCGAATACCAGCCTTGTCCGTCGAGCAAGGTTACACCACGGCGAAGTTCCGACGAAATACGCTGGGCAATCGGCTCGTACCTTTTCGAGAATACAAAAACCTGGTATGCCTGTCGCGATCCTGAAAGCACAAAGTCAATAGCATAGGAGGTTAACGCCAATGTTACAATCCCATATACAATGCGCTCGATAGAATGAAACAGGAGATATGACGAAGCGATAATGAAAACATCGGTATACATTACCAACTTGCCGGGACTAATATTTTTGTATTTATTAATCACCATAACAATAATATCGGTACCGCCTGAGGAGCCACCCTGTGAGAAAACGATCCCGATCCCGGCACCACCCAAAATTCCACCAATAACAGTGGCCATAAACAAATCGGTAACAACCGGTTTGGTAATTAATGGCTGGAGCACGGTAAACAGCAAGGTCATAACCAATACGCCATAAACCGTGCGAATCCCAAATTTAAGGCCCAGGACTTTTATGGCTCCCAGAACTAAAACGGAGTTTATGAGGAGATACGTTATTCCAACCGGGAATTTTGTTGCAAAGAAAATTAGCGAGGCAATACCACTTACCCCTCCTCCAACAATTTCGTTTGGAATAAGAAAAGCTGTCCAGGCCAAAACATATAAAAATAGCCCAAAGGCTATAATTATGTGGGATTTGATTATTCCAAAAATTTTCTTTTTCCTTGATTCCATGCAGCGCTAAAGAACAATATTGATGATTTTACCGTGTACAATAATGATTTTTTTGGGAGCTTTTCCTTCGAGCCACTTTTCTGCTGCTGGATGGTTTAAAACAACTGCCTGCATTTCGTTTTGGGTCATGTCGAGCGGCAACTCCAAATCAAATCGTTTTTTGCCGTTAAACGAAACAGGATACGTAAAGTTACTCTCTTCCAGATATTTTTCTTCAACAGCAGGCCACGCCTCATATGCAAGAGTATTGGTATGTCCTAAAAATTCCCAAAGTTCTTCAGCCAGGTGAGGAGCAAAAGGAGATAACATTTTCACAAATGTTTCAGCGGTGATTTTAGTTACCTTCTGCTTTTTAATACAGAGGTTGTTTAAAATCATCATTTGGGCAATAGCGGTATTAAAACTCAGATTTTCGATATCGCGTTCCACTTTTTGCAAGGTTTTATGGAGAGTTTTCAACACTTCCATATCTTCTTCGCCTACAAAATAATTTTCCTTGTTTCCAAAAAACCGGGATACTCTGCCCAGGAATCCAAAAACGCCTTTTACACCATTTTCGGCCCAGGGTTTAGTGGCTTCAAGCGGCCCCATAAACATTTCGTATAACCGCAGCGAATCGGCTCCATATAGTTTTACTACATCATCGGGATTTACAACATTTTTGAGCGATTTTGACATTTTCGCTACAATTTGTTTTAGTTCCTCTCCGGTTTCTTTGTGAATATATTTGCCATCGCGGTCTTCAACCAAATCACTTGCTACTTTGGCGCCCGTTTCGGTTTCGTAAGCAAAAGCAAGAATCATCCCCTGGTTGAAAAGCTTTTGATATGGCTCCTCGGTGGAAACGATTCCCAAATCGAATAATACTTTATGCCAGAAACGGCTATACAAGAGGTGTAATACGGCATGCTCGGCTCCGCCGACATATAAATCGACCGGCATCCAATAATTTTCGAGCGTCTTTGAAAAAGGCTCTTTATCGTTTAACGGGTCGATATATCTCAGATAGTACCAGCACGAACCAGCCCATTGCGGCATGGTATTGGTTTCGCGGCGGCCTTTGCGTCCGTTTTTATCGGTAACAATGAGCCAATCGTTGGCATTCGAAAGCGGAGATTCGCCCATATCGCCTGGTTCATATTTTTCAAGGCTTGGGAGTTCTAACGGAAGTTCTTCGTCAGATAACAGGGTGACTTCGCCATCTTCCCAGTGAATAACAGGGAAGGGCTCTCCCCAGTAGCGCTGACGGCTAAATAACCAATCACGCATTTTAAAGTTCACCTTGGCAACGCCCTGATTGGTTTTTTCTAACCAAGCAATTACGGTGGCAATTCCTTTTTCTTTGTTGAGACCATTGATATCTAACCCGGAGAATATACTCGACGAATTAATGTAATTTCCGTCTTCGGTCCAGCATGCATCGCCGTTTAGGACTTGTTGCCGAATTTCGGTATCCGCACTTTTTGGGTCGAGGATGCAATCAACCGGTAAGCTGAATTTTTTAGCGAATTCAAAATCGCGGTTATCATGAGCAGGAACAGCCATAATTGCTCCTGTTCCATATCCGGTTAGCACATAGTCGGCGATCCAGATAGGAATTTTCTTTCCGTTAACCGGATTTATGGCATTACGCCCCGTGAAAACACCGGTTTTATCCTTGGCAAGGTCTGTACGGTCCAGCTCCGATTTCAGCGCAGAGGCGGTAATATAGTTGGCAACATCCACAGTTTTATCAGAAGTAGTTATAACTTTTACCAACGAATGTTCCGGGGCCAGCACCATGTAGGTTGCTCCAAACAGCGTATCGGGACGTGTGGTAAACACCCTGATTTTTTCGTTTAACCCCTCTACCTGAAAATCGACTTCCGCACCGGTAGAACGACCAATCCAGTTCCGTTGCATGTCTTTAACACCTTCGGGCCAATCGAGCCCGTCCAGACCGGTAATTAACCGTTCGGCATAGGTTGGAATGCGGAGCATCCATTGTTTCAGGTTTTTCTTTTGAACAGGGTTGCCACATTTTTCGTGGGTACCATCCATCAAAACCTCTTCGTTGGCGCATACAATTTTGCAACTGTTGCAATACCAAACCTGCGCATCGCCATAATAGGCCAAACGCTGGCTGTTGATATATTGGGTAATCGCCTCTTTTCCCCGACTGGAGATTTCTTCAGGAATTGATAACTCAGTAATAGGCCGGCCTTTTTGTTGTTTGCTGTCGAACCATGTATTATAAAGGCGGATGAAAATCCACTGGGTCCATTTAAAATATCCCGGGTCGGTGGTATTTATTTCGCGGTCCCAATCGTAGCTGAGTCCCAACAATTTTATCTGACGGCGGAAATTATCGCAATTTTTATTGGTAGTAACGGCAGGATGGGTACCTGTTTGAATAGCATATTGCTCGGCAGGCAATCCAAATGCATCCCAGCCCATGGGGTGGAGTACGCTAAACCCTTTCATGCGTTTGTAGCGACTCACTATATCGGTAGCGGTATATCCTTCGGGGTGCCCCACATGCAGTCCGGCTCCGGATGGATATGGAAACATATCGAGAATATAGTATTTTGGTTTCGCGGGATTGTATTCTGTTTTAAATGTTTTGTTTTTCTCCCAATATTGCTGCCACTTGTGTTCAATTTCAGTAAAATTGTATTCCATAATCTAAAGAATTAGAATTGATTCTGCTTAAGAATTGACAAAAGTATAAAAAGAGATCGAACACGATTCATTTGGCGTTGTTTTTGTATGGTAGATTTAATGCGTTGTTCATAAATTTTAAGATTTTTTAATAATCAGTTAACCAAATAAGTTTGATTCTTATTGAAATAAAAGTAATTTTACACAATAAAATATTTTGAATGAAGTTCCAAAATCCACCATATATCCCAATCGTTATTGTCGTTCTGATAATTTGCTGCATCAATGTAGTAAGTGCCATCAATACTCCAGTAAATCAGGTTATTTCTCCAGTTTCCAAATATTATAACGACACCATTAAAATTTCGAAACTCACTGCCTATCAGGAAAAGATAAAATTAGTTCACAAGCCTTCTGATAATCAAATACGGATTGAAACCGACTTTGCCGCTGCCGATCAACTTACTGCCGAAATTGTTAATATGATTGGCGCTACTTGCCAAAAAACAAATTTCAGGGTAAATACAACCGTTGATTATACGTTAAAACCCGGGATTTATTTTGTGGTGATTTCGTTCAACAAAAAGCGGGTTTTTAGTTCAAAAATTATGGTTTCTCAATAACCATCCTTAATTAATTCAGAAAAATTTTTACTTTTGCGCTGCGAACTTGGATTAGGTTTGTGTTAATTTCTGTACAATCGGCTCTATAGTTCAATGGATAGAATTTCAGATTCCGGTTCTGAAGATATGGGTTCGAATCCCGTTAGGGTCACTAGCAGTAAAATTAAAGCTCTATAAGTCAATTGCTTATAGAGCTTTTTTTGTTGTTACATACAAAAGTACATACAAAAATGAGGTTTATCCCCCCAAAATCCTTAAATAAAAAAACCCCGGCTAACTCGTAACCGGGGGGAAATGAACATTTGGAAAAAATCTTATTCGAGCAACCTACTTATAGGTTTGTAATTCTTATCCAGGTTTTTAAATACCTCAACAATCTTTGGATATAGCTTTTTAATAAGTGTGGCATTGAGATATTGCGCAGGAAATTTAATCTCTCGTAGCAATGGCAATAAGTTAAAAGTCCAATCGGTTCTTAGTAGCTCATACCAAGTACCATCAACTAAGATATATAGCTTAATATCGGATTCGTAACTCACCTGAGTTGATAACAGGAAGTATCTTAACCGGGATAAAAATTCCCCGATTGCTGCATCCTGGGAGACGTTTTTGTCCCCCCAATCCCGGCCACTGACCTGTAAAAATTCAGACAGGTTCAAAATTATTCGAGACCCATCACCTTTCACAGCATTATTTTTTTCGATTGCAGCCCTAATTTTCCCAGCTACAACGCTTACTTTCTGCTTTTTCATTGCAGCATTGATTTTGGTTACCATAGCATTTACTTTTAAATCTTTCATAATATAGTTTTTATTTGTTATTATTTTGTCCAAAACCAGCATTAGCAAGCTTTTCAAGCCCTTCAAGATTCCATTGGGTCAGGTTAGCATTATCCTTTCGATCCTTTTCGATAATACCAAAAGCCTTTTCGAATTGCGATTTGTAAAGATTCTCATGTGTTTTTGAAGGTGAGAATAATTCACAAAGCTGTATGCAATTATTAAACGTCCTGTCAAGTTCCTGCAATGCCTGTGCCTGCTCCGGCGTTGCGTATATGGCGTTTTCCTTTTCGATAATATCGAAAATTTCCTGAGCATATGACAGTTTGCCGCTCTCATCAATTTGAAGATACTGAAAGCCAAATTTCTCAGAAACGCTCCAAGCTTGTGGAGGTGGTATTTGATACATTGTTTTTAATGGTTCAATGTCCGGAGGTAAAGTTTTAAGCCCTGTCAACTCAGTTAAATGCTTTTTTATTTGCATTTCGTAGACGTGGTGAGGGTTGGTTAAAAACTGTTTTACCGTTTCCAACCCTTTCAAAGGTTCATTAAAACTAACTGAATGAAACCAGTCGGTGTATTTCTGAGCTTCTTTTAGATTATATCTAAGATCGCTTAGTTTCTGAGAAATTTGATGCTGATCTTTGCGAATTAGAATTTTTTTACTTTTCATTTTCAAATTTTTTAATCATTAATACTATATTTTGCGCCACCTCTTTAACTGTTGATGCTTTCTGGATTTGTAACTCAATTTCTTCATCCGTTAACATACCGCACTCAATTAATAGCTGCCTTCTATTTTCAGGTTTTCCGACTACGATAATATTACCGGAAAAGCTTTTCGGCTCATCGTCACAAATCATAGTATCTAATTTTGAAAAAACCGGATTAGGCGTTAACTCCCAGGCTTCGCCTGTCCATCGGTAATAACTACCAGTTTCAAGCTTCCAAATATTGGAATTAAGCTGTATTTTTCCAGCTTTGACTGACTCAATAAATTGAATTAAATCAGTACGTTTCATGTTATTTGTATCCATATTTATAATTTTGATTGATTAATAATTTCGTTTGCTAGTTCCTTCAATTGCTCATCACTGAGGGTTTCAAACTCTGATACCTGAATATCCTGAGACCGCAACCGTGGAACTACGAAGTCCATCAATTTTACCATAAATGAAGCTTTCTCAGCTGCAGTCATTTCTTTCCACATGGATTCCATTTCAGTCATTTTGGAATCAATAAAGTTTTCAATCTTTTCTTTTACGGCGGCTGTCACCTTGTTTGGTGTGCCCTTTGGCCGTCCCGCTTCGTTATTCGTTCTACCTTTTGGAAGTCCCATTTTTCTGTTATTTTTTGTTGTTTTCTAAAATTGGTTTCTTTTTTATTTTGCCATTTCTCTCTAAAAGGACAATGGGCGGGCGTTCCACGGTTTGCCAGTCATTCGGCAATTGGTCGCCAAGTGTTAATTTTTCAGCCAATGGAGTGAATACTCTGTAAAAAAATCCTTTGGAGTAAACTTTTCCAGTTTTAAGGTCCTGAAGGTCGTAACCTAAAAACCTTATCCAGTACTTGAAGTATAAATCATCATTCATTTGCTATGCTGTTAAATGGGTTACAAATTAATCGGTCGTAGTGCTGTCTTTTTGCAAGATTATCAATGGCTAAAATAGTCTCATCGAGTTTCGACCTTCGCACCCCTATTCCCCTGTGTAAGTCGTTACACCATCCATCTGGAGGTAGCGCTTTGTTTTCTTTGATGTAGTCCACAATAAAATATACCATATCGCGTAATTGCGCTCGGCCTTCTGGTGTGGTAAATAGCCTTTCTTCATTTTGAAGCATGTCTAAATAGGTCATATTTTTTACAAGTTTTTTACAGGTTTTTTACAAAAAATATACATTTTAATTATTTGATATACAGATATATAACAGTGTTGTAAATTTTGTAAATATATTTTATATATATTATAATAGGATGTTACAACATAGTTTTGTGACATGTGACAACTATAGGGATTGTAAAAATTATGTAATAGATTTGCCAAAAACTTTTTTACATTTTTACAAATCGCTGAAACCTTTATACAGTAAGGGATATACGTGTAAAAAAGTTCTAAAAACTTTTTTACACTTTTTAACTTTTTTACAAACTTAAAAGGGGAGCTTACCAGCTTCATTGTCCTGTATATTAGTGATTTCAATAAATAAATCCTTTGTAAAAATATATGGCGTGCCTACTTTTCGAGTTACAACATCCGCAAAAGGTGCATATCTCTGGAGCGGCTCCAATTGAAGATTAAATTCGTTTGTGATTACATGCTTAATGTACCTGTGATCTACTTGGTTATTATAAGCAAACCATTTATTTTTAATATCGGATACCGTGCAATAGCATTCTTCACCTGTTGATTGATTATTAAAAAATTCAGTAAACATTTCGGTTAAATCATGGTACAATGAGCTTTTTGATTCTTTTTTTAGAGCTGCCAATTCAGATGTATAAAGTTCTTCAGGAGTAAAACCAGTTCTATCCTTTGAGAAATCAGGGCTTGGTAGTGTGGTTAGGTGGTACAAAAAAGCAGGGATTTCTTTTATAAGGTCTTCTTCAATATTGTGATTTTGTATAGTTGGTTTACCTAACTTTCTAACCCAAAAACGAATTTCTTCATTATCTATCTTTGCAAAACGGTTTTCATTGTTCGATGTGATAATGATTTTACCAAAGAATGGTATTGAGACAGGTTGCATAAACTTTTCATTGAGTAAAAAGTTTTTTGCTGTACCAAGTGCTTTGATTTTCTCAATTGAAGCTGCTTTGTCTATTAAGGTTTCCTCTATTACTATAATGTTCGCAGTAGCATAACTATTAAATGAGCTTGAAATGTCCTGAGAGCCAATAATTACTAAGTTGCCTCCAAAAATAGCACTGAGCCAATTAACAGTGGTGGTTTTCGCAGTTTGTCGTAATTTGCTGACCAAAGAAAGTATAGGAAGCATTCTTTCTGGGAATAAATAAAGGATTTGGAAATATCGCAATCCTAAATCATATTGTTCCCCAAAGATATGTTTCAGTATTACTTGCGTCCATGTCCATTCACCTATTGCGGGCTTGTGCCTAAACTCACAATACCTATTAAAAGAACCTTTATGCAAGCGTTTATAATTTATATTATCCGGTTTTAGGGTGAAATCGTCATATTTCGGAATTGCTTTGAGATACTCCGCGCCGTGATCTTGCTTAATTTCGTCCTTCCTCCACGGTTTTAACTGCATACGTTCGATGCCCCAACGATCTGTTTTTTCAATAACTTTAAAATAATCAACCCCTACGCGGATATAAGGACATTTTTCAGGCACAGGGGGAAACTTAGCTTTATTTATTCCCCACAAATCAATATATTTTGAGCGATGGCTTTCTGAAATCTCGAGTATATCACTAACTGGTACACTATATTTTAGAGACATTTCTTCGTATTCAGGCATTGTCAATTCATGCCCATTCCTAATGGCTGTTATAATTTCCAGAAGAATGTCATAGTTTTGATTTATCTCTTTAATTTCTATATCTTTGTCGTGCATCTTTAAAGTATTTTTTTTTGTCTGCCCTTAGCCTGTACGCTAGGGGTTTTTTTTATTTATGCTTAGGTTTTCCGATTAGAGCCATTGCGGTTTTAACCGCCTGCCTATCAAATAAAATTACACGGCCAAACTGGCTATATGGTATTTTACCGGAATTTTTTAGGGCCTGGGCTGTTACCGGGCTTATTCCAAATTCTTTTGCAAGGCCATGAATACCACGGATAGGGGTTTCATTTTGCCGGCTTTCTTGTACTGGCTCGTTTTTTAGCTCACTTCTAAGGACGTTTACCAATTCACCAACAGTAAGAAAGGATACAGGTTTGTTTAATAATAATTCTGTCATATTTTGCATTTTTTGTTTGATGTAAAGCAAAAGCATGATTTATACACCTTGCAAACAGAATGAAATAAAAATGAAAAAGGCAACCGATTGTAAATCAGTTGCCTTGAAAAATAATTTTATACACTTTTTAAAGTGTATATACACGTGTATAATTAAGAAACGTCAGATTGTTACATTAAACTATCGAATTTTTGTTTTATGTTTATTCGTTTTTGGTTATTAGGGTTGTATTTCTTTTGGCCTTTATAGCTATCTCGTTTTATCCCAAAGGTATTTTCTACCCATTTGCTAAAATCACCACTGAAATTTTCACTTTTCTTACTTTCCATTAACCCCAATAAATAACAAAAATCAGCTTGCACGATTGGTTTTATTTTATTGCCATTCCCGTGGAACGATTCTATAAATTCAACCATTGTAATATTTTCCCATATATCGCCGTATTCAAACGCTTTATACACCTCTGATAGTAATGTATCATTGAATACGGGTTTACTTAAAGGCGGCGGCGGATTCTGTTTTTTTAACAGCAATTCTTTTAAATCTTCCAGCTCTGAAATATTTGGCTCAAATTTATATCCGGGCAAATCCCGAAAAAGATTTTTATACTCTTTCCACCTTTCAATATTTTCGCCTGTTAACCTAAATATTTTTAGCCATTTATAAACATCTTTAGAATACTTAGCAATTTGATACCTGCTAACTGTAAATTGAGGTTGCGGGTTCAATTCCTTGAAAAGTTGGTTTACACTAATGCTAAAATCAATTTTACTTTGTATATCCATTATTCGATAGTTTTAATCGCTTCTCTTTGGTCGGTCTCATCAACCTTGTAATATCTCTTAAATGCTTTACTATTTTCAACATGGCCGCTCATACTGGCAATAATTTCATTTTTTACTGTCTTATGCAGCAATCCAACAAATGTCCTTCGTGCCATGTGGGAGCATGCTATTTCATTTAATGGAACGGTTTCATTTTGCCTGGTTAAAGGGTTCATTCTTACAACCGGACGTTTTAAACCAACGTATTCAAATAGTTCTTTCAGATATTCATTATATCGTTGGTCTGTAATATATGGAACTAAAGATCCGTCCGGTAAATCGTATTTATTAATAATGGTTAATGCTTTTTCGGATAAAGGAATTTTACAAACCTTTTGATTTTCATCCTGTGTTTTTGACGGTACGTAATGGATAAATCCGTTAATTATATTGTTTTTGCGAAGTTTTACATAGTCACCAATTCTACAACCAATGAAACACTGCAATACAAACATATCCCTTACACGTGCGAGGCGTTCGTTTGGAATGTATGCACTATAAAGGGTGTCCCTTTCTTCTTTGGTCAAATAAATAGGATCGCCGTATATCTCAGGTTCAATGCTGTATTCTTTAAAAGGGTTTATTTTTGTCAATTTCTGGTTAACTGAATAAGAAAAGAACGCCCTCAAACGGCTCAGTATTCCTGCAATTGTATTTCTTGACCGTGGTTTCTTAGGATCGCTTTTTAAATACCGTTCAAATTCGTTCAACAGTAAAGGCGTACACTTATCAAAAGTAATTTTCAACCCTTTATCTTCAGCAAAATTTCTTAGATGGTTCATTGTACTTTTAAGGTGTTTTTTTCTCTCAATGCTAAGGTTTGAATCATTGATGTATTTCTCGAAATAGTCGAATAGGTTTAATTCTTTTTTATTTACGTTCTCATTCAATTTTAGCCTTATCGTTTCCTTTAGCTTATCTTTTGTTGGTAACTCTTTGCCATGTTCAATAAATATATCGTTAACCACCGCTTCCAATTCAGCTAACCGGGCGTTTATAATCGATGCACTTACATTGTCTTTATTGAAGGTATTTTTTTTCATTCTTTGCAATTTTTCACCTTCTTTAGTTTTATCATTCCATTTGTCAAAGTCAGTCCGATAGCCTGTATAAATCCACAAACTTTCACTTGAAAAAGTAACTCTCATAAAGATTGGAACATTTTCGATTATTAATTCACCATCCTTATTTTTTCTTTGTTCAAGTGTGAAATTTACCTTATACTTACGTGCAGCCATTTTTATTGTATGAATGTTACATACAAATTTACATACAATATTTGGTTAAATGAAATGAAATGTAATTATATTTGATGAATCAATAAACCGTAAAGTACTGTAAATATTAGCATGTTAAATATTACAACGAAATATATTAAAATGAAATATGTGTTCCCGTTAGGGTCACAAAATGTTAAGTTGCCTGGTTTTATCAGGCAACTTTTTTATTTTTGAACGGTTCAGGCTATCCCTTTCAATTGCCACCAGGTCTATTAAAACGAATCAACGGAAATTTTGACTTCGGCAGAGAGCATAAACTAAAAACTTTAATAACCTTTTTCTATAAACATTTGATGCCTCCGGGATAATAAATATTTTCAATTTTACAGAATAGTTTGTCGCTTCAAAATTTAAACAAAAACTTGAAATTGCACTCTCAATCGGGTAGCACTACTATTCCTGTTGAGCCATCTTCACCGGGGATTAGTTCAAATATTTTTTCGGGTTTCAATTCGGGTTCTGTCCGGTGTGAAACATAAATAATGGCTATTTTTCGCAGTTCGGCAATAGCTGTAATCATATTTAAAAATAATTCCGTGTTTTCATCGTCAAGACCAACTGTTGGCTCATCGAGAATCAGTAAAGGCGGACGTTTTACCATTGCCCTTACTACAAGGAGTATTCGCTGTTGCCCGAATGATAAGCTGTGAAACGATTTGTTTTTGAATGTAGGGCCCAAAATCTGTAACCATGCTTCTGCTATGTGGCGTTGAAGATCTGTGGGTTTAACATATAGTCCAATCGAATCGACCAAACCCGATATGATCATGTTTTCCACAGAATCCCTGTGAAAAAATCGTTGGACCATAGTGGGAGTAAAGTATCCAATTTGTTTTTTAATATCCCAAATAGTTTCTCCGGTTCCCTTTTTACGGCCAAAGAGCACCATATCCACCCCGTAGCCTTTGGCATTATCGCCAGTTATCATCGAGAGTAATGTGCTTTTCCCTGATCCTATCGGCCCTCTAAGCTGCCAAAACTCGCCTGCCTGTATCTCCCAGTTGATATCTTTTAAAACAGGTTTTTCGCCATAATTTGCTGAAACTGCATTAAGCTGCACCAGAGGATGGATGTTCAGGTTTGTTTCGGCGAATAAGTGTGGAAGCGATATTTGGTGGAAGCGATAGGGGCTATTGCCCGAAATGTTAAATTGCGGCAACGATTGTACCTGATTTAATTGGTTGTCGTTTCCAATTGAAAATACAGTTTGGATGAAGTCTAATACATCGTGTTTTCTATAAAATAACTGGATTAGTATGGTCGAATCTTTAATTAAAAGTAGCTGCTCCAATATAAATTGTTGGGTGTCTCTATCTACACTGCTGTAAACATCGTCAAGTACAATATAATGAGGTTTTTTTGATATAATATGCGTCAGCAGTGCTTTTCGTTGCTGGCCACTACTCATACTTAATAAGCTCGAATTCGAATCTGTGTGAATAACAAATTTGTCATGCCTAATTTCTTCATCGATAAACCGGTTTATTGCTGCCGATGAATATAGTTCCCCTGTCAATCCCGACAAATCGAAATAATTATTGAAATATTTATTTTCGAATATCTGTTCTATAATCTCATCTTTGCTAGCAGCGTTCGATAAGTATACTCCAATATGGTTCATTGCTCCTGTTTTAACTTCTTAGCAATTCAACAATTAATTTCATCCCTGATATTTTTTGCCGAATATGCGCCTTACAAAGGTAAAAGTTTGGGCTTTATTGCCCCTATGGGTTGTAAATAAATGAACAGGAAAATGGTGTACTTATGAAATTTTCCGGAAAGGGAATAAATCTAAAATTGGAATGCTTGGTAATTTAATTTCTATCAATCCCGTTCTATCGGTACTTTAAACTTTTATGAAACTGATTGGCTAACACCTTTTTTCAAGTTGCCTAATCTATAATATAATGATTAGATATCATTCATGCTACCATAGTTTCTGCATGGGCACTTTTAGGATCAAACAATTCGCGATTCGCGAATCACGAATTGTTTGTTGCCCTATATATGTTTACAAATCACCCTAAACAAATTCTATACTATATTGACGAGTTCACATTCATATACGTTTATGCGAACAATTCAACATCACTGCTTTCAGCGAATCGGCGAAAGATAAGAGGATTAAGCGCTGATTTTAGAGTATAGTACTTATTTAGACTCTCCTACAAAATCAAGACTTAATATTTGTTATGCAAATCGAGAGCGTTTTTAAAAAATTGAAAGATAAAAGGGTATAGTTGAATTGGGTGAATTGAAAATTAATACTTTTGAAATAGTTTAATTTAAACTCATGTCATTAACTTCCGAAGAAAAATATTTTGCTAGAAAGCTTTTTAAGCTTGAGCTTTTTCAAAGAAATGGGCAAAGCTTTGAGAATTTCTTTGTGCAAATAATGCAGTATTTTCATAAAGATTTTGCACCCATTAAGCCGCAAGGTAAATTCGGTGATAGGAAAAATGATGGTTTCATAAAATCAGAAGGTAAGTATTATCAAGTATATTCACCTGAAGACCCTTCAGATAGCGAGTATAATACTATTAAAAAGCTTGTTAATGATTTTGCTGGTCTCTATGAATTCTGGAATGATCAGGTAACTTCTATAAAGGAATTCTACTATGTAATAAATGACAAATATCAAGGTGGTTATCCGACCTTATATCCTGAATTGAAAAATATTGAGCAAAACTATTCTGGTGTTAAATGCTTTCCATTTTTCGCAAAAAATTTAGAAGATATTTTTTTAGAGTTACCGAAGGACCAAATTCATGATTTAATAGGGGGTATAATTTTACCTTCCAATATTGAAGAATTTGAAGTGCCAATAATGATAGAAGTAATTAATTATATAATAAATTTAGACTTACCTTATCAAGAGGAGGTTATACCTGAAAGACCTGATTTCAATCAAAAGATAATATTTAATTGTCTAAATTCTAATATTGCTACTCAATTAAGATATGGCTCATACCAAGAGGGGAGCTTAAAAGAATATTTTCGATTAAACAGCAATTTTGCTAAAGAAGATTTAAGAAATAAATTCAATCAACTTTACAAACAGGGTTTATCCCTATTTTCTCAATCTGATGATAAAAATGATTTAATTTTCTTTCACATCTTGAAAAATGCCTATCCTTCAAATAAAATGCCTGCTAAAAATGCTGTATTGATTCTTATGTCCTATTATTTTGGCTATTGTGACATATTTGAGGAACCGAAACTGTCACCAACACTATTTTGATTATGATTTTACCATCAAAACACATTAAAATTTCAGAATCTTTATTAGGCCTTGGGGCTTATCTCATGAAGTATTTGAAAGATGGACCTCAATCAATCGACCAATTATGGTTTAAGGTTAGTAAACAAAATAACTCAAAAAAATCATATGCTTATCATGGCTTTGACAACTTGATATTAGCACTCAACTATCTTTATATTATTGGTGTAGTTGAAATCAATAACGAAGGAGAAATTTACAATGCGGCTATTACAACTGAGAGCGAATAAAGAAAGTTTTAAAACAATTACATTCAATCCTAATGGAATATCTATTATCGTTGGGAAACGTCATAATAGTGACTATAAAGCAAACAAAAAAAGCACTTATAATAGCGTTGGGAAATCTTTAAGCATTGCCTTGGTTCATTATTGCTTAGGCTCAAATAAAAATTTAGAATTTGAAACAAAGCTAAATGATTGGTCTTTCTCACTTGATTTTCAAATAGATGATGAAAACCATTCAATTACTCGTGCATGTAATAATCAGCAGTTCGTTAATTTTAATGGGAAAGAAATAAAATTAGATGAATATAGAGCCTTTCTTGAGAATAAGGTTTTTAGCTTGCCTGAACCTATCAAATATATTACATTTAGAACATTAATATCAAGGTTTATTCGTCCTCGAAAAAGCAGCTATAATAGCTATTACAAGTATATTGATGACGAACAGGATTACCCTCAATTATTAAATAATTCATTTTTACTTGGGTTAAATACAACATTGCTTTCCACTAAATTTGGTTTAAAAGAAGAATTGGATAATGTTGATTCAATGAAAAAAAGCATTGAAAAAGACCCAATTATGAAATCATTCTTTGAAAGTGAAGATGATAAAGACTTTGATATTGATATAGTTGATTTAAAAGAAAAAATCCGAAAACTTGAAAGCAGCATTAAAGAATTCAAAGTTGCAGAGGATTATTACGAAATAATTAAGGAAGCAGATGCTATAAAATATCAACTTAAATCCTATGAAAACAAAGCGGCAACAATCAAAACAGCTATTTCAAATATTGTGAAAAGCATAAATATTCAACCAGATATTCCCAAGAAAAAAGTTCTCGATTTATATCGTGAAGCTGAAGTTGTTTTGTCCGATGCTATTGTGAGAAAGCTTGAAGAAGTTGAAGAATTCAATAAGAAAATTCTGGATAATAGATCGTCCAGATTATTTAAAGAGAAAAAGGAATTTGAAACCCAACTAAAAGAATTCGAAAGTATTATTTCAAGGCTGGGTAAGCAAAAAGATGAGAAACTTGAATATCTTAACACTAGAGGGGCATTAGATGAATTTACAAAACTAAATGAGCAACTTAGCAATTACAAAATCAGATTAGAAAATATTGAAAAGTATCGAAAACTAATAAATGAGTACAAAAACAAATTGGAAGAGATAAAGAAAAACTTTATTGATCAGAATATTAATACCAATAATTATTTAAAAGACGAACAATTACTTATTGAGAAAAACATATTGCTTTTCAAATCTTTTGCTGAACAATTTTATGAACATAAAAAGGCAGGTATAGAAATTAAAAACAATGAAGGAATCAATAGACAACGGTTTGAAATTAAGGCGAAAATTGATGATGATAAAGGAGATGGAGTGAATGATGTCAAAATATTTTGTTTTGATTGGACTATACTTAAAGCAAAACATAATCATAATGTAAATTTTATTTTTCATGACAGTAGGTTACTTTCCGAAATTGACACTAGACAAGTAGCTTCATTATTTCAAGTAGCCTATGATAATACGAGTAGAGATAATCTTCAATATATTATTTCATGTAATCAAAACATTCTTGACAATCTAAAAAATGAATTACCTGAAGAAGAATTTCAAAAAATAGTAGCTAACAGTGTAGTTTTGGAATTAACTGACGAATCCGATGAATCAAAATTGTTAGGTATCCAATTGGATTTAGATTATGATAAAGAATAGAGTTTTTATTGCGATAAATAATTAAACCTAAATTATTAATGCCCCTTCCTATTAACATATCAGAACTTCTCAAAGGCCACATCATCGAACACGATCGCATCGAATTCAAAGAAGGTTGGAACCCCGATGCCATTTACCGTTCTGTATGTGCCTTTGCTAATGATATTGAAAATATTGGAGGCGGTTATATCATTATTGGAGTTGAAGAAGAAAATGGTATGGCCAAACGCCCTATAAAAGGTTTGCCAATTGAACAACTCGATGCCATTCAAAAACAAATGATAGGTTTTAACAACCTTATCAAACCAGTTTATGCGCCCAAGCTTTCTATTGAAGAAGTAGATGGTAAGCAAATCATAGTTCTTTGGATTCCGGGTGGCGCAAACCGTCCGTACGAAGTTCCCGAACAAATTACAGCCAAAGAAAAACGCCATTTTTATTACATTCGTAAATATTCAAGTTCGGTAAAAGCAAACCAACAAGAACAACAGGAGTTAATAAGCCTTGCCAACCAAATACCATTCGACGATCGGGTAAACACACAAGCAAGCCTCGATGATATTTCAACAACCGCCATACGAGACCATTTACGTATTACCAAAAGCCGTCTGCATGAATTTTCCGAGTCTCTCTCAAAAGCAGATTTATTGGGGCAAATGGATTTGGTTTCGGGTCCGCCCGAAATGCTTTTCCCTCGAAATGTAGCCCTGATGCTTTTTTCAGAGAAGCCTGAAAAGTTTTTCCCATACACCCATATCGAAATTGTGGAGTTCCCGAATGGCGCCGATGACCCTGAATTTAATGAACGTCCACCTTTTACAGGCCCAGTTCAACTGCAAATTACTAAGGTTCTCGACTTCTTTAAAACCAACATCCTTCAGGAAAAAATCATCAAACAGCCCGATAAAGCCGAAGCTGTCCGAATTTGGAATTACCCGTTAGAAGCCTTGGAAGAAGCTACTGCCAATGCTATTTACCACCGGGACTACCAAGTACGCGAACCTGTTGAGGTGCGCATTTACCCCGATTCAATCTGCATTTTAAACTACGGTGGCCCCGACCGTTCTATCAAATCCGATGCTTTTAAAATCGGCCCGGTAAAACCTCGTCGCTACCGCAACCGTAGGTTAGGCGATTTCCTTAAAGAATTAGATCTAACCGAAGGCAAAGCCACCGGTATTCCTCGTATTAAAAAAGCGCTGAAAGAAAACGGTTCGCCCGAACCTTTCTTCGATTTCGATGAAGACCGTACTTTCTTTGAAGTGGATTTTTATATCCATCCGACTTTTAAGGAACAAGCTGAAATTCTTACTACGACTAAATTTACAAATTCCAATAAAACACATGAAACACTAAAGGAAATTGCAATGCGTGTTTTGTCATTAATTGAGACAAATCCGCAAATAACAGCAGCAGAAATATCTATAAAACTGGGTATTTCAAGTAGAGCAGCACAAAAGCACATTGCTAATTTAAAGGCTTTAAATATGATAATTCGAATAGGTTCAGATAAGTCTGGGTATTGGGTAATTACTAAATGATAGTAAAGTTCGTAGTAAAGTTCGTAGTAAAGTTCGTAGTAAAGTTCGTAGTAAATTAGACTAACACTTTCTCCAGTAAATATTTCTAAATTATATACCCTTTCCGTTCATGGGTATAATCGTGCAATATATGGGTAAAGTTTTGAGCCAATGAATTGCTTTGGTAACAAAAGCCCAATCGACGAACGCTCAAGCCGGGCAATTCCAGCCAAGGCCCCTAAACATTAAACCTAAAATGCATAATGTCGCCATCCTGTACAACGTATTCTTTGCCTTCAACGGAGATTTTGCCGGAATCGCGGCAGGCGGCTTCCGATTGGTATTTAATAAAATCGTCGTACTTAATAACTTCGGCACGAATAAAACCCTTTTCAAAGTCGCTGTGGATAACTCCGGCGCACTGAGGAGCAACCATGCCTTTATGATAGGTCCAGGCGCGTACTTCAACTTTGCCGACTGTTAAATAGGTTTCGAGGTTTAGCAGTTTATAGGCAGCGCGAATAAGTTTGTTCACACCTGGTTCGGTCAAACCAATTTCTTCGAGAAACAACTGGCGTTCTTCGTATGTTTCCAGCGTAGCAACGTCAGCTTCCGTAGCTGCTGTAATAACAATTACTTCAGCATTTTCGTCCCTGACGGCTTCTTTAACTATTTCAACATATTTATTGCCCTGAATAGCTGAAACATCGTCGACATTGCACACATATAGAATGGGTTTGTCGGTAAGTAAGCACAAATCGGCCAATTGCTCTTTGTCTTTTAATTCGATTGGAGCCGAACGAGCCGGTTTTCCCTGAACCAAATGATCTTTCAGTATTTGTAGTAATTCGAGTCGTTTTTTAGCGTCTCGTTCCCCCACTTTAGCGGCTTTCGATACTTTCAGTATATTTGCTTCCACCGCTTCGAGGTCTTTCATCTCTAGTTCGAAATCGATGGTTTCCTTGTCTCGCACCGGATTTATACTCCCATCCACATGAATCACGTTACCATCTTCAAAACAACGAAGTACATGGATAATGGCATCAGTATTGCGAATATTCCCCAGAAATTTATTCCCCAACCCTTCACCCTTACTGGCACCTTTTACCAAACCAGCAATATCAACAATCTCGACCGTTGAAGGAACAATACGCTCAGGATGGGCTAATTCGGCAAGTTTATTTAACCGATCGTCGGGCACGGTAATTACGCCCACATTGGGCTCAATAGTACAAAAAGGGAAATTTGCAGCCTGCGCCTTGGCATTCGATAAACAATTAAACAACGTTGATTTGCCAATATTGGGCAATCCTACAATTCCGCACTGAAGAGCCATATCCGAATTATTTTTAAAAGGCGGCAAAGGTAATTCTTCCCAGCAATAAAAAAAATGTGTGTTATACCCATGATTTCAGGGAATAAGAGTGTAAGGAGGATTATGCACCTCGGCAATGTCGCGGATGTAAAGGGTTCAACTGTCTTTTATCTCAAAGTTAGCTTTTAGACAGCCTCCTTAACATCAGGAATTTATATACTAACAGGTAAAACGCCTGGGAAGGTAGTATTTTCAGAAAAATTTATAATTGAATAGCATTTTTTGGCTGAATACTATCGCTAAGAAGTTCGCTAATAGTGTTGTAGGTTTCTCACTATGGAGCAACTTACCGCACTTACTTTTGTCATTTTTATGTCCTTTTGAAAATCAACTATGGAAATTAGAAAAACAATATTCCTGAATAACACTTATGAACAACTTTTGAATTTAAGTAAAAAACGATTTGTTGGGTTTCGACAAAGTAATAAGGCCGAGTTAACTTCAACCATTGGTAAATTGAATTTCTGAGGTTTATTTCTATATTTGATTGCAAACTAATTAACCCGCTTTATGGAAACGTTAATTCTGCTAATCGTTCTGGCGATATTAATCCTTGTAATTGCCAACAATTCGAAATTAAGTTCCAAGCTTACCGATTTATCCAAAGAAATAGAGAGACTTCGACAAAGTATTTCAACTATCGAAAAGCCTGTAATAAAACCTTCAACAATAGAAAAACCCACTGTTAAACCTGTTGCCGAAGAAAAAATTATCGCGCCAGTCCCCGAAGAAAAGTTGCCTGAACATGAATCAATTAAGCGACAGGAACCTGAAATAGAACCAATCCGGACAGCTCAGGAAACTATATTCCAGGAAAAAGCAGTAGAGGAAAAACCTATTAGTATTCAACAAAAAACACAGGAAAGGCAACCTGTTCAGAAACCCATTGAACCTCAAAAGGCAAAGGTTCCCACTGATATTGAAAAATTTGTAGGCGAAAACCTGATAAGCAAAATTGGTATTATTATATTGGTATTGGGAGTTGGTTTTTTTGTGAAATATGCTATCGACCAAAACTGGATAGGAGTTTACGGAAGAACAGCTATCGGGCTCCTAGCCGGCGGATTATTGGTTTCTCTTGCTCATTATATGCGGAAATCGTATACCACTTTCTCCTCCTTATTAACTGGCGGCGGGTTTGCTGTTTTTTACCTCACCATTGCCATCGCTTTTCACCAATATCATATTTTCAGCCAGACAGCAGCATTTATAATTCTCGTAGTTGTTACTATTTTTTCAGTTTTACTGTCCTTATTATACGATAAAAAAGAGCTGGCCATTTTTTCGCAATTAGGTGGATATGCTGCTCCATTTATGATTAGCACCGGCGATGGTAATTATGTAGTATTATTCTCGTATCTGCTCATTCTGAATGCAGGATTAATAGTGCTTGCCTATTACAAACGCTGGCATATTCTTAACCTGCTTGCCTTTGTTTTTACAGTACTTATTTATTCGGGCTGGCTGGCAACTACCTTTTGGGGGAATACAAACCTTCCGTACCTTGGCGCTATTGTATTTGCTTCCGCTTTCTATGTGGTGTTCTTCCTTGTAAATATCTTAAATAACCTACGGGAACAAAAGCCTTTCAAGGCCATCGAAATAACATTGATACTATCTAACAACCTGTTTTTCTTTTTGTCGGGCCTCACCATCTTTCATAAATACGAACATGGCATTTACCAAGGGTTGTTTACAGTTCTGGTAGGACTTTTCAATTTTGGATGGGTGGTGTATCTGTATCGCAAAGACCAAATAGACAAAACGCTGATTTATTTGTTGATCGGATTGGTAATGAGTTATATCAGTCTGGCAGTCCCCATTCAATTGCATGGACATTCGATTACTCTTTTCTGGACAGCCGAATTGGTAATTCTTTTATGGCTATCGCAGGTTTCGGGGATTAAAATTCTCAAAACCGGTCACCTTATAATTCTCGGACTGGTGATTGCAAGCCTTGCCATGGATTGGAGTAATTTATATATGTACAGTAAGCCCAATTTGACAGTGGTATTCAATCAGGCATTTATAACAGGATTTGTTGTACTAATCGGATTAGGTGCTTCCCGGTATTTTTTACGCAAAGAAAAAGATGAACAGTTTATACCAAACATTATAGGTGTTAAAGGATATTCGAAAATCCTATCCTTTATATTGTTTATTGCAGCTTTTATGGTTCCTTTTCTGGAACTGCAATATCAAATGGACATCTTTTATAAGTTAAATTCATTCCAAACTGTTGTTTATGGCATATACATTTTTGCATATCTATTCACTGTTTTACAGATCATAAAGCCTTCCCAATGGCTAGTCGCTTACAAATGGGTAGTTGCACTGTGCCTTGCTGCTTTATTTTTCTACCTCGTACTATTCAATACCATGGTGGTATCCGTCCGCGATTCCTATATTTATGGAAATAAAATTTCCTTGGGGAACTTTATGTTTCATTATTTAGCGCTGGTATTTATTGCAGGAACCATAATTTCGCTATACAAAAATATCCACCTGGTGCTTGCAGAATCAGGTATCTGGCATATACTCTTCCGCTGGTTCATCTCGTTTTTTGTTATATTTATTGCCAGCTCCGAATTGGACAACCTGATACTATTAGCCAACTATACCACGGCAGATTCGTTTCACAGCATCCTCAAGATTTCGCACAAAGTAGGATATCCTATTCTATGGGGCATCAGCGCATTCATTCTAATTATCTGGGGAATGAAATCGAAAATAAAAGAATACCGAGTCCAGGCTCTTTGTTTGCTGGGATTAATTATTCTAAAACTATTTCTGTTCGATGTATGGGATATGAATGAAGGTGGAAGAATCGCTGCTTTTATTTTTCTTGGAATTATTTTACTGGTAGTGTCGTTTCTTTATCAGAAACTTAAAAAATTATTGCTGGACGATCCTGAAAACAAGTCTAATATTTAAAAATCATGATAAGGAAGTTCTTATTGTTTGTGTTGTTCGTTTTCGCATGGTACGGAGGCTTTTCACAGGATTTTAAATTGAAGGCCCTGTTAGACAGCGTTCCCAATAATGGCTTTTATAGGATTTTATTATCGCCCGAGATAATAGCCTCCTCTTTGCCCGACTATGCCGATATTCGCCTGTACGATGCCCGCAAAAAGGAAGTGCCCTTTATCTTTGAAGAAGAACAAACTTCCACCTCAAAATCAGCATTTAAGGAATATCCAATACTCGAAAACCAAAACATCGCGCGCAAAGGCATAACCAGGATTGTAGTCCATAATAAATCGAAGGAAATAGTTTCCGGATTAAGTCTGATTGTCCGGAATTCCGAAATCCAAAAGGAAATTACAGTTAAAGGCAGTGACGACCAAAAGAACTGGTACATCATCCAGCGAAACTTCCCAATACGGTCGGTTAGTTATAACGAAACTGCCATATTAATGGAACTTGAATTCACAAAGAGCGATTACGAGTTTTTCGAACTCACCATGAACGACAAGAAAAAAGATCCTATTCAGGTTACAAAAGTAGGATTCTACGATTTAGAAACTTCAAAGGGGTTATACTCCGAAATTCCTAGTTCCTCAACTGTTCGAAAGGATAGCGCTTCCATCAAAAAAAGTTTTATTACACTCAAATTCAGTCAAGCATTTGAAATCTCCAAACTTGAAATATCGGTAACCGGGCCTGAATTTTTTCTTCGCGACTGTTATATAGGAAAAAATGTACGCTATAAAAAGAATGTGCAGTTTGAGGAATGGGGACATTTCAGACTGTCTTCGGGAAACGTGCCGATTTGGGAATTCGATAAAATTAAAACCGATGAATTAACTATTATTATTGAGAATGCTGACAATTTGCCGCTCACTGTAAAATCAATTAAGGCCTATCAGCTGAATAAATACTTAGTAGCCGGTTTAAAAGCAGGAGAGACCTATGAAATAGCCACTGGTAAAGAAAAAATGCTGCTTCCTGATTACGATTTGAAATTTTTTGCTGATAGCCTTCCTGCGAATCTTCCTGTACTAAAGGCCAATAAATTAATTCGAAAAACTGTTGTACCCACTTCCGGTAAAGTTTTCTTCACCCAAACGGTATTATGGGTTGTTATAGGATTGGTTATTTTATTGCTGGCGTTTTTTTCGGTAAAGGTTGTTAAGGAAATGAAAGACGCTCAAAAATCTGAAAAGCAGGAATAGCAGGTTTGCATAAGACAATCTAAAAAAATTGGAGAATGAACATCGTTTGAAACTACGCTCAGCTTGTAAAATTTATAATATATGCGAATTAAGGTTTCAAGAATTGATTTGGACTACTGTTGAATTATCGTATCGCACCACACCATAGGTTTGGAAAGTGAATAGCCCCGGGTAAAACCCGGGGTTAAGAAATGCAACCGAAACCCGCAACCGCATAGCGGTTGAATAAATTAAATGTCCTATGAATACCTATACCCAAATTCTTTATCAAATCATTTTTTCTCCTAAAAATCATGAAAGAACCCTTGCTTCCGATCACCGGCAGGAATTATATAAATACATTTGGATGGATATGGTGGGTTCACCTATTCATTTAAAGAAAAGGATAGATTGATTGAATATGTTAAAAACCAGGAAGAACATCATAAAACTAAAACCTTCAGGGAGGAATTTATTGAATTATTGACTGAACATGGAATTGAATTTGACGAAAGATACCTTCAGTGAAGTTTTCAACCACTCCGTGGTTGCAGACAACCACCTTCTCATATTTCCCCGGGTTATACCCAGGGCTATTCATATTTAACCGCTCCGCGGTAAAAAAATTGATTCCTTAATACTTTTCAACTCTTAATTCGCATAATATACTATTAAACAACTCTAAACGACTTTTGAGCTATTATCGTTATAAATTGCCTGAATTACGAGTCCGGCGAGCGTAAAACCAAAGATTGCCGTAATATGGGCAGTGGTTCCGTTAATTTTCGCTTTCATGCTGCACCATTCGTGATCGGCAAGATCCGGATCGCCTGGACCCGATTTTGCTTTGGGGCACATGCATTTTTCGGTGCCACACGAAGCGTTTTCGCCTTCATTTTCGAGGACTTCGTTGCTGTAAACACATATAAATTCTTTGGCAGGAAGTTCGCCCTGACGAATTTTTTTCCGCAACATCGATCCCAAGGGACATCCGTTCACTTTCCAAAATTCATTAACCTGAATACGTGTTGGATCGACTTTTAACGAGGCGCCCATAGACGAAAAAAGAACAGCATTTGTTCGCGTAGCGGTGCGTATCAGATGTATTTTATTGCTTAAGCTGTCGATACAATCGACTATATAGTCGTACGTTTCTAACCCGAAACTGGCATGGGTTTCTTTGCTGTAAATTTGTTGAATTGCTGTTATTTCGGCTTTGGGATTGATTTCGAGTAGCCGCTTTTTTAAAACCTCCGTTTTAACCTCTCCTACCGTTTGAGTGGTTGCATGAATCTGCCGGTTGATATTTGTGACACAAACCCTGTCTGAATCAACGATTGTGAGTTTACGGATACCTGTTCGGATTAAACTCTCGGCACACCAACTTCCCACCCCTCCTATTCCAAAAACAATTACTTTTTTTTGGGAAAGCCTTTCCATCCTTTCTTTTCCCAGCAGAAGTTCTGTTCGCTGAAATATCCCTTTCTCAATCCCCATTTCTACAGTAATGATGTTGTTAAGCACGGAAAAACATTCTTACCGGCGGCCAAAAATACAAAAAAACAGCTTCGTAAAAGCACAAAAAAACCGAACCAGTGAAATTAATACTTCCTGGTCCGGTTTTATTTATTTGATGCAACGTTATTAAATGGTCTTCACCTTTCCATCCGCATCTAACTCAATAATTTCGTAACCGAGTTTCTGCAGCGTAGGATAAACGGTAGCTTTGTCGGCAACCACCAGGATAGCCATTTTATTCACATCTAAATGCTTTTTGCAGAGATTATCAAGTTCCTGTTTAGTTATGGAATTTAAAATCTGATTTTGGTCATCGACAAACGTCGTCGGTAAATTAAACTCCTGAATCCGCGATAGGAAAGAAGCTTTTTGAAAATTAGTTTCATACCTCCGGGCATCGCTCTGACCAATGGAAACTTTTGTAAAGCTTAATTCATCCAAAGTAATACCATTTTCGGCATAATTGCGGATTTCCTTGATAAATTCAACAACAGCACTATCGGAAGCATTACTTTTTATCCCTGCACTGGCAGTAAAATCTCCGCCAAATTTTCCTGACGAAAATCCTGATCGGGCACCGTAAGTCCATGCTTTTTCTTCGCGCAGGTTAATGTTTATGCGGCTGCTAAAACCACCACCCAGCATGTAATTAGCTAAGCCAAGACGATAATACTCGCCGGTTGCATCGTAATTTAGATCGGTAAAATAACCAACTCTGATTTGCGATTGAGCCGCTTTAGGAATATCCACAAAATAAATCCGGGTTTTATCTATTGCCTTGCCGGGAGCAGGTACCGGAATTTCCACTTTTTTATTTTCCCACTTATTCAGAAACTCCAGCTTCTTTTTTGCTGCTGCTTCCGAAATATCTCCCACCACCACTATCGATGCTAACGAAGGTGTAAAATAGCTGTCATAATATTTCTGGACATCAGCTAGTGTAATCCCAGACACCGTATATTCATTTCCCAAAGTGGCATATGCCCGGATATTGCCCTGTCCGAATAATATTTTGTTATAAACATCCGATGCCACCTGGGCTGGTTGAGTTTTGGCATTTCTAAGACTTTCAATTACTTGCTTTTTAATGCGGTCGAGAGCTTCCTGGGTAAATTTTGGCCTATAAAGGCGCTCTTCCAATAATTGAATTGTCCGATCGATGCTTTTGGTTAATGATAACACCTCAAATATGGTTTTTTCATCGCTTGCATAAACGCTTATGGAGCTACCTAATTTTTGTAATTCGGAGCTAAATTTTTCGGCAGTGTAATTTTGTGAGTCTTCATTCAACATGCGGGCCACTATATTTGGCAACCCGGCTTTTGAGGTATCATTTGCTACGAGTAATCCTCCTCCTGCAATAGAAAGCGATATTGATACCGAAGGTATTTCGCTGTTTTGGGTACCAATAATTTTGATGCTGTTACCGGTTGTGGCGGTCCAAAAAGGAGGTACTTTAACTACAGGGTTCCCTCCATTTTCGGAAGGCTTTTTACTTCTATCAAAACTATCTTTAGGTTTCATATAGCTTAAGCCGGCATATCCATAATCGGGTGCCTTGTAATTTTTAGTATCAACAGTATAATTATCAGCAGCAACCGGCTGAATATCTTTACCTTTTGGCAAAACACTCAGAATTACAGCCGGTTTTCCTTTTACATACTGATTATAAACTCTGATTACATCGGCCTTTGTAACAGATTGGATTGATTTAAGCTCTCTATCGATTTGGTTTGGATTGCCCGTAATCGTTTGAAAATGTGCAAGACTTGATATTTTCCCACTAACACTCGATAACGAATTAATATACTGCGACTCAGTCTGACCTTTAATCCGTTGCAGATCCTCGTCGGAAACCCCATTTTTTTCAAACTCTAGAAGCGATTCGTCAATCAGTTTTTTAATATCCGAAAGCGTTTGTTCAGGGTATGGCACCACCTGAATAGCAATTTCACCAGCAAGTTCCGAAGAATTGAACCGCATGGCAGCTTGCATGGCTTTACGTGTTTTCACAAGGTTTTTATACAAAATTGAATTGTTTCCCTGGCCAATAATGCCGGAAAGTATATCTAACGCTGCTTCATCAGGGTGAAATGAAGGAACGGAAGGGTAATTCACCGATAAAAGAGGAAGTTTTGCGTAGTTGTCAGTAAAGGAAACATACCTGTCGGAACCAATTACAGGAACCGGAAAACTCGCCTTTTTAACATCCTTCCCTTTGGGGATAGGGCCAAAATATTTCTCAACCCATGCCAGGGTTTGTTTTATATCGATATCGCCTCCAATGGTCAATGCTGCATTATTAGGGCCATACCACCGAAGAAAAAAA
>Ga0316608_1000095_pt1 | contig 47705 bp, 36 predicted proteins | sample MIS2016152B_MG_FD_207673 | JGI IMG/M metagenome (GOLD analysis project Ga0316608, IMG submission 207673) | Microbial mat bacterial communities from Middle Island sinkhole, Lake Huron, Michigan, United States - MIS.2016.152B | ecosystem: Environmental > Aquatic > Freshwater > Lake > Sediment... | reverse complement strand
CGGGCAACACGCTTCATCCCAAACTCGGCTGTAACTACAACTTCGCCCAGGGTTTTCATGTCGGGAACCATGTGAACATCAATATTGGCTGTTCCTGCTACTACTATTTCTTCCGTTACAAATCCAATGAAAGAAAAAACAAGCACTTGTCCGTTGGAGACATCGATAGAGTACTGACCATCTATATCCGATACTGTACCTATAGTTGTATTTTTAACAACTATATTGACCCCTATAAGAGGCTCATTGGTTCCAGCATCCGTAATGTGGCCTTTAATGGCAACGTTTTGCGACATTGCGAATTGCGACAGCATTATCCCAATTCCGGTTAAACACAAGAATAAAATTGTTCTCATTTCATTTTGTTTAAAGTTAAAAGTGAAGTTGAAGCATTTATAGTGGGCATTGTTGAGGCTTTTTTATTTATTATAGTGAATTTCTGTTTTTATTCAATTTTATTTAATCTTCGTTATGCCAATCCCAGCCCTGTCGGGAAGGGTTACCTTTCCGTCGACGATTTTTACGCCATCAAAAATATCATTGGAAATGAGTAAATTACCGTCCAAATCGGCCCAGTCTGTTAAGGGAGAAAGTTGGGCAGCGGCAGAAACTGCACAGGAGGTTTCGGTCATACAACCTATCATTACTTTCATCCCCCGGGCACGGGCTATATCGGCCATAATATGGGCAGCCCTTAAGCCACCGCACTTCATGAGCTTAATATTTATTCCGCTGTAAATTCCGGAGACCGAATTAACATCGCTTACCGTTTGAACTGCCTCGTCGGCAATAATAGGCAATGGGCTGTTCATGGTCAGCCAGGCAATATTATCTTTTTCTTCTTTCGGCATGGGCTGTTCCACAAATACAACCCCTTGTTCTTTCAGCCAGAAAATCATATCCAACGCCTCTTTCTTATCTTTCCACCCCTGGTTTACATCCACACACAGAGGTTTGTTGGTGACAGTGCGGATTGTAGAAATCATCTCCTTATCGGTACTGCGTCCCAGTTTTACTTTCAGAATTTTGTAGGGGGAAGCTTCGAGCACTTTTTCTTTCACCACTTCGGGACTATCAATTCCAATAGTAAAGGATGTATTAGGGGTATGTTGCGGATTCAGTCCCCAAATACGGAACCACGGTTGGTTCATGAGTTTCCCGACCAAATCGTGCAGGGCGATATCAACAGATGCTTTTGCCGCGTAGTTTCCGGGACTGATTTTGTCGACATAGGCCAAAATATCTTCCATAAAAAATGGATTGGAAAATTGGGAAAGATCAACCTGCTTTAAAAAATTACCCGCCGTTTCGTAGTTTTCTCCCAAATAGGGAGGCATAGATGCTTCTCCGTAACCAATTATGCCATCGTATTCAATCTCTGTAAGCATTACGGGAGTTGTTTTCCGGCTATTCGATGCCAGGGTAAACACATGCTTCAATTGAAGTTCGTATGGTCTGAACCGAAAAACCATTTTCGTGCTTTTATTTATAAAAAAATCGGCAGGTCCTCCTTTAATTATAGGCAATGCGCAGAGGGCGCTGCCGGTTATTAGTCCTGTGTTCTTCAAAAAGTCGCGTCGGTTTTTCATTATGTCTTCATTTTAATACCAGGGATGGGTTTTGATTGACCTGATTCCTTCGGTGTTTTCCGCTCCAATAATTCGCCTGACGTTTATGAGGCTTATTGAGCGGTACTGACTGTAATTTGTCCGGGTACTATCGAAACTATTAATTCGTACCCTCCCGGAAGAATGGATAAATTCAGAGTCTCCCAGATACATCCCTACATGTGTAATAGCTGGAGATTGATTGCTCGAGGAAGTATGGCCAAAAAACAGCAAATCTCCCGGCAAAAAGTTTTTCCAATCTTTTTCAATAGGTATGTCTGTGCCATAATTTGCTTGTTGAGAAGCATCACGCGAAAGAATATACCAATTTAAAAAATAGACCGTTTTTGTATACCCACTGCAATCGGCCCCCTTTACAGAAGTCCCCCCCCCAGAGATAGGGTATACCTAAAATGTTTTCGGCAGTTCTAATCAGGTTTTCCGCTTTAATGCCATCGCTTCGCCGCCATGCTTCAAAATTGAGGACATCTTTCTGTTGAATTTTCCCAACCCTTCCATCAGGAAGGCGAACCAACACCTCTGTTCCTTTCAGGGAAGTTTGCTGAAGAATGCAGCCAGCCACAACATCGCTAACCGGTTTATTGCTTTTTAAATCGCTTACTATAGCAAATAAAGAAACAACGACTACCCTTTCAGAATTCTGCCATTGGGCCATTTCAAGGTGTTGTAAACCTGCATATGCATCTTTTTCACACCAGGCGAGATACCCATCGGGGGTTTGAACAAAAGCCCAATCACTGGTTTCCTTCAAAATCTTCAAAGGAGTGCCCATCAAAGCCTGTGTGATCATTTCTGCATCGTGCGAAGCCGAAGACCTTAAGTTTGCAACGCTTAATGTAACCATTCCCCAGGGAGACAATACGTTGTCTGGCAAAACCAAAACACTATCGACCACAGAATAAAGCGAATCCTGAAGCCGGGTAATTAAAGCATCAAGGGCTTTTTCATTATCTGTTTCGCCCTTTAATAATAATTTCTTCCCTCCCACTTTGGTTGCCGTAATGGAGAAAACACCCTCCCGGGAATCGGGTACAAATGTATTACCAACTTCCTGTATAATTTTATCGGGCGAATACTCCTCTACACAACTAATTGCGAGAATAATAGCTATGAATATGAATATTTTTAATGTAGGTAATTTCATTTGATTCATTTAAAACATGTAATACATGTTAGTTGATTAAAAGATAAACTTATTCTAAAAAAGACTGATACTTTTTAACTATTCTAAATTAAAATTTTTACCCCCATTCAATAAAAGCCTTTTGCCAAACTAGTAATCTATTTGACCTATTAACCCCTCAGATATATACTAATAATTAATTCTTACGTTTTAGATATTAAATAAATTTCTTGAAACATATAAAAGATGGATAATAAAAACTGGTTTTTTTTCTATCATCGAACATTTCATATAAATTGTATTGCTATTTTTCAGCATAAAAACTAAATTTGTAATGTTGTATTACATCTTACAAATATATTTTTTCCATTTACAAAAACAAATACATAATACCAGTTTTTTAACATGAAAGCGAAATTTTTATTTTCTTCATTTTTATGCCTTTTTATATATTCCCAAGCTCAGGTAAAATCAGGACTCGAAGTACTTACCTCCCATCAATTCCGCGAGCTAGAGCATAAAAAAATTGGATTGATTACCAATCCTACCGGTGTAGATCGGAATTTACACTCGACGATAGACTTGTTATTTGATTCGAAAAAAGTAAAGCTGGTTGCACTTTTCAGTCCGGAGCATGGTGTTCGGGGCAACTACGAAGCCGGAGAACATGTAGCAACTTACACCGATATCAAAACAAATTTACCGGTTTACAGCATCTATGGCGGAACCAATAAGCCCACCCCGGCGATGTTAAAAGGAATTGATATTCTCGTATATGATATTCAGGATATCGGATCGAGATCATATACTTATATCAGCACATTAGGATTAGCCATGGAAGCTGCGGCTGAAAACAATATTGAATTTATGGTGCTTGATCGTCCCAATCCACTGGGAGGACTAAAAATGGAAGGTTCGCTGGTCGAGCCCGGATTTGTATCGTTTGTAAGCCAGTTCCCTATTCCTTATATCCATGGCCTCACTATAGGCGAGCTGGCAACATATCTGAACGAAGAAGGGCTGCTTGCCAATAAAGCCAAATGTAAACTAACCGTTATAGAAATGAAGGGATGGAAACGCTCCATGAACTTCGAAGAAACCGGATTGCCCTGGGTGCCATCGTCGCCACATATACCTTATGCTCACTCCCCTTATTTTTACCCTGTAACAGGAATACTTGGAGAATTATATGTAATGAATATTGGTGTTGGCTACACCTTACCTTTTCAATTGGTTGCAGCTCCCTGGGTGAATGCCGACAGTCTCTCGCAAAATTTAAATAACCTGAAACTGCCCGGCTTGATTTTTCGACCCATTCATTACAAACCCTATTACAGCACCTCCAAAGGGAAAATGATTCACGGTGTTCAAATTCATATTGCTAATTTCGATAAAGCTCCTCTTTCGCTTGTTCAGTTCTATATCTTGCAGGGATGCCATACCCTTTGGCCTGACAAGAATGTTTTTGAACTATGCGATTCGTCGAGGTTAAGCATGTTCGATAAAGTTTGTGGAACCGATAAAATCAGGACTGAATTTACGAAGACCTTTAAGGTGGATTCTATATTAACCGTTTGGTCGCAAGGATTGCAAGCGTATAAGCAAAACGCTCGGAAGTATTTTTTGTACAATTAGAGGCTGTTTAAAAATGGAACAAAATTATTTTTTAACACAGAGAAATCCGTTTTGATCTCAAAAAGAATTCTGTTCCTTGAAAAATAATGCTATTAAATAATTCAGGATATTGAGAAGGTACGGAGGGCTCAGAGTTTTAGAAATCGCTGGCGATTGCCCCTCCGTGACCTCTATGTCTTCACAAAAAACAACATCGATTAGTCGCTTTTTGTTATATGCCATCTCAATTGTTGCTTAAGATTCATAATCACTATTGTCCGGTAAAAAACAGGTCGCCGCTATGCGGCTTAGAGCCATTTGTTGTATTCGTTTGTCTACAAACAGGTCGCAGCTAAGCTGCTTTTTTTAGTCGTGTAGCGACGTCCTGTTTGTAGTAAAAAATATACCCGTCAAAAATAAACCCCAGCGGGGCGACCTGTTTGTAATCCGTTATATTACAAGTTTTTGTAAGAATTAACAACTTTTTACCGGACAACAATGATTCATAATTAATTCTCTGTGTTAAATTTAAACAGTTTCTTCGTATCCTAAAAATACTTTTTATTTAATCCAGAGCACTGAATTTCCCGTGCCATGTTCATTCTCTTCCCAGAGCTTGTTGGTTGGATCGATTATCCATTTCCCATCAACTATATATTTATATAAATGTTTCCCGGGTGACAGATAAACCGGAAAGGTCCATTTACCGTCCACTTTCACCATATGATAGCCATCCGTAACCCAATTATTAAAGTCGCCGGTAACTTTCACCTCGCGGGCATTGGGAAAAGCATCCAGCGAAAAAGTATAGTTCGGTTTAAAGGCAAGGCACGAGTTCACTTCACTCCCATTTCCAGTAGTGTAGAGGTTTGAAGGATCGGTCATCCAGCGCCCATCCACAATAAACTTGTACTCGTAATTGCCCGAAGCCAGCTTATAAGGCAGTTGCCAACCATTGGCGGTTTTTTCCATCATCAACTCATTGGGAGCCCAATTATTGAAATTCCCGGCCAGGAATACTCTTTTGGCATCAGCAAATCCTGTTAACTGAAAAACGTTTTCTTCACCGGTTCCAATTACCGAATTTTCATTTCCTTTTCCGTCCTTACGGCTATTATTGTTGTTGGGGTCTGTTATCCATTCATCGTCCACCAGGAATTTATAGGAATACGTACCATCTTTCAGATACAATGGCAACGACCATCCTTCAGAATTAGGTGACATTCTTAGTTCTTTCCTGTTCCAATTGTTAAAGGTACCTGCAACAAATACTTTCCGCGACTTCTGGTATCCCTTTAACAAAAATTGAAAGTTTGGACAATACACGACGGAATTATCATTTCCAGCTCCATCGTTCTCAATCAGCTTATTATTCGGATCGGTCATCCAATTCCCATCTGCAATATATTTGTACAAATATTTGCCTTCGAGCAATGGAAGCTTTACCACCCAACCCGAATCGGCCTTCTCCATGGGTTGCTGATTGGGATCCCAGTTATTAAAAGATCCGGCTATATAAACCTTTTTGGATCGCTGAAATCCGGGCAGAAAGAATTGAGCCTCGCCATTCTGATATTGAAAATTTTGAGGTTTATTAAAATTATTTGCACCATAAATTACTTTTTCCTGATCTACATATCCGGGAGCCACCTGCCAGTTATCGTCAAACAAAAAAACATCGTTTACATTAAAATGAAAAACAGGTTTATTTTCGATGACTTTTGATAATTCGACTTCCGACTCCGAAATATGGCTGACTTCCCAGGAAACACTATCGAGCATAACCTCTGAAACAGCTGAGTTTATTTTTTGCCAAACAGTGCTATCCAGTTTAAAGAGCTTCTCGACCTCTGTTTTCTGCGCATCCGTCCAACGCAAATCGAGTAAGATTAATATCTTTCCGTTCTCGACCCGGGTAATAGCCGAGGGATCAAATTGCGCCCAACTCGTTGCCGAAATCGCAAAAAAGACAAAAAACATTATGTACTTTCTTAAAAATCTCATTGCCTGCCTTGTGTTATAAATGAAATTCCCATTTGTCTTTTTGCAAAGTTAATACAAAATGTTCCTTTCGATAAGAAATCGAAGCCTAAAACTCCGTCAATATGAACACCATAGGCTTCATTTAGATGATCCATATAGGTAATAATTGTTTGCATATTGTTTAATGCCGAATCGCCATAGGTAAAGTTATTCATTACCCCATAAATCACTTCGTTAGAAGATGAACCGGCACCTCTCAATTTTAATGTACGCGTAATCGAAATTGTTTTTAAAATATTCTTATCCAAATCGGTACTGAGCGCATTTGTTTCGGCGCCTGTATCAAAGCAAAACCGAAGTAATTTACCCCCAATTTTACCTTTCACGAATAGAATATTGTGCGCTACTTCTATATTTTGAGTAAAATCGGCATTGCACAGTTTGGTAGTATCGAGCAAATTGCCTTTCCTGTCGATTGGATGAAGAATCAATTTATTATTGACGAGATCGATGGTTATCTGGTGCGTTTTAATAAGCTCGAACCCAAATAATCCCAGTACCTTAACTCCTCTCCGGTTTTCGATGTGCCCTAAATCGGTCAGGTTTGCCGATAATTTTTTAAATTTCATATTCCCCACAGCCAGGTTATCAACGGTAACTTTGTCGGCCTGCGTCACACTTCCCGTAATCCCAGCCGAGGTTTGTTCCCCAACATTAAGATGATCGCGAAAGTATGTTCGATTTAATACCAGCGTGGTTGCTCCCGAATCGAAAATCAGATTCCCCGCCTCTCCGTCAATCGTCGCTTCCATCATATACAACCGGCCAATTCGGTTAAGCGGAATAATAAAGGAAGCGGTATCGGGCTTACCGGCTATTTTCACCAATTTTGAAAGGGACTCTAAAGGGAATTGTGGATTTTTATTGGTGAGCGCTTGTTCAGGTGTATGCATTAATATTTTCTCAGGCTTTAGAAAAGTCTTCTCTTCTGAAAAGAACAACAAAAAACCTCCAAAAAAGCTTAAAAAAAATAAGAATACGGGAACAATGCCTTTCAAACCTAAAATTTTAGGCAAGTTAAAACTTTAAGACTAATTGATAATTATTGGAACATAAAATTAGAGAAAGGGTTCACAAAACAAAAAGTAATGGGATAAAACTCATTTAATCCAGAATCTCTCCTCCTATTTTTTTATACCATCGTATATTGCCTGTTGAATTTTAGTCCGTATGCTCATATCGCTAATCTTCGTATTGGTCCGGGTAGGGTACACCCGGTTCGTCAACAAAATATAAACTAACTGATATTTGGGGTCGACCCAAAAAAATGTACCGGTAAAACCTGAGTGCCCAAAACTCTCGGGACTTGCATCTGGCGAAGGGTATGCATCTTTTAAACTTAAGGTATTATTATTAAGTAACGGTTTATCAAAACCTAATCCACGACGGTTATTGTTCTGAGGATATTGAACACTGATAAACTCCTTTACGGTAGATTCTTTCAAATATTGCACTCCTCCATAACTTCCATATTGCAAGTACATTTGGAGCAATTTGGCTAAATCGTTTGCAGTAGAAAACAACCCGGCATTTCCTGAAACCCCGCCTAACACAGCAGAAGCTTCGTCGTGCACGGCGCCTTGAACCAATCGTTTCCGAAAATATTGATCATTCTCGGTTGGAACAAGCCGGTCTATCGAAAACTTCAACGATGGATTATAAGTTATAGTTCTGGCACCAAGTGGTTGGTAGAAGCAAGAATCGAGAAACCTCACATAACTCGTACCTGCCAATTTTGTAATTATCTCGGGAGCTAAAACAAAAAACAAATCGCTATAAACATATTTGCCCCTATCTTTTAATTCCGAAAGACGGATTGCTTTATATACCCGCTTCCTGAAATCGTTTTTAAGAAACAATCCTGGCGCAACCATTAATTGGTAACCGCTTTCCTCTTCAACCCGGTACCAAGATGGAGAAAGCCTGCCATTTTTAACCTTTTTTTTCCAGAAGGGAATGTAAGGGGTCAGCCCCGCTTGATGTGCAAGTAACTCGCGCACGGTAATATCTTCTTTATTGGAGGAATGAAATAAACGCTTTTTCCAGTCGGGCCAATAGGTAGAAAGATTTTCGTCCAATTGTATTATCCCGTCTCCATGTAGTTTCATGATAGCAGGAAGCGCACTACTGACTTTCGTAACGGATGCCAAATCGTATAGATCGTTTTTGCTGGCAGGCACACTATTTTCGTATGTATGAAAACCATAGGCTTTTTGAAAAATTATCGTTCCATTTTTGGCAACCAAAACATTGCAACCCGGAAATGCTTGTTGTGCAATAGCATCATTTAAAATAGAATCGATTTTTTCGGTTAAATGCGCCCCATTAATATCAACTTCCTCCGGAATAGAATACTTTAGCCGAATAGGATTATCAATGGAAATTCCACTTCCAGTAGTGTAATTCCCTGAAGCAACCTTCAATTTCCCTTTTGCACCAATGCCTCCAAAAATCATTTGCGCCGATAGCTCCTGACTCAAATTATCATTATCATCGGCCACTATTAAACCATCGGGCGGTTGATTTTCTAAACTTTTTAGTTCTTCTGCCCCCGAAAATATTACCAGAATACATTTCTTCCTAAACGATTTTAATATGGATATATACCCTTTGTCTGCAGAATGCGCTCCCAAAATAAGCAGGTTATAGGGTGTAAGTTTCTTGATAAGGGTATTAAGCTGGTTATCCGAAAAATTATCTGGCAGATTGAAATGATCCACCCTGGAGTAATTGCCAAGCATCTGCTGAAAAGGAGTGATGGTATTTTCTCCAACCGAAATACTTACAATTTTTAATGTATCCAGTCGTTTGAGAGGTAACAGGTTTTGCTGGTTCTCAAGCAAAGTAATTGATGCTTCAGTTTGTAAGCGCTGTAAAAAAATATCCTTATTAAATGCTGTAGTAACTGCCACCTGACAATCAGCATCTATGTTTCTCAAAAGAGAAACTGATAACAAAAAATAACACAAAAATAATTGCTTCATACGAATTGATTTTCAGCAGAATTTGAGATTTCTCTTAAACTTTAATAAATATTTTCTTTTTATAAAGAAAAAGGCAGATAAGCCAAAAAACAACAATGTGCGAAAGTGCAAAAAGCAACGACCCATTTAACTCGCCCGCCCACGAAAGAAATAAGTGTTTGTATGTCCAAGAATTACCGGAGATTATGGTACCATCAGCTTCCGTAATTTTAATGAACCTCGAAAAGCTCTTTGCCCATAAACCGGCCAGTGCAAATATGAAAAGCGGGTTCATCCCAAAAACCACGAAAAAGGAAGTCCACTTGGTAAAACCTTTTATATCGATAATCCAGATTAGTATGCCTAGCATTACGCTTGCTAACCCAGCTGTATAAAGTACATAGGAACTCGTCCAAAGCGGTTTGTTAATAGGTAATAATAAACTCCAAACCAAGCCAGCTGCAACTCCCAAAGCACCAAAAAGCATCAATTTTAATGGAACATCTGACTTCTCGGTTTGCCTGATTAGCCCACCGGCCAAATATCCTAAAATAACCGTACCAATGGCGGGTATAGTACTCAACAACCCTTCGGGATCAAAAGGAATTCCAAATCCCTTATACAGGTGGGTGATCCCCAGTATTGCCCCGTCGACAGCAATAGTAACATTTCCAGTTAAACTGTATGGGTCGGCCCCTCCAAAAAAATAGAGTATTCCCCAGTATAAAAGCAGGATTGAACCAGCCGTGTACAGCAAGTATTTTCGGGGTACAGCCAAAACAACCAGTGAACCGATTCCATAAGCCAATGCAATTCGTTGCAAAACTCCTAATATTCGAAGCTTGGAATAATCTGCAGACCACTGAGGGAAAGAATTCAGAAATAGACCAATGGCGAAAATTAACAATGTTCGTTTCCCAATCTTAATGAGTGATTCTTTATTAAGGGTAGAGTTATACTTCGAAAAAGAGAAAAACATGGATACCCCCACAATAAAAAGGAAGAACGGGAAAACCAAATCAGTTGGAGTGCATCCATGCCATTCCGAATGGCGCAGTGGAGCATAAATATGCGCCCAGCTACCAGGGTTGTTTACAGTAATCATGGATGCGATGGTAATACCCCTGAATACATCCAGGGCCAGGTATCTTTGTGAATTTGTCATTGGTTTTTATTTTTTGAAATCATTAGTAAGCCGAGAAAAGTAAATAAACCATTTAAGAGTAACAGTTCAAATCCGAATTTATACCCTCCTAGTAAAACCTCGGAATTTACATTAATTATATAGCACAATACGGGCGAAAGTATACCTATAATGGGTACAAACTTATCTTTGACCATCCGTTTTGTAAACATCCCAAAAGCAAAAAGCCCCAGCAAAGGGCCATATGTATAACCTGCCACGGTAAAAACTGCCTTCACCACACTATCATCGTTTATAATCCGAAATAGTATTATCACCAGAAACATTATAAAGGAGAAGGCTATATGCACCATAAAGCGTGTTCGTTTACTCTTGGGGGAGGTGGGGTCGAGTTTTAAAAAATCTATACAAAAAGAAGTGGTTAATGCGGTTAAGGCTGAATCGGCACTGGAATAGGCAGCAGAAGTAATTCCAAGCAAAAACATAACTCCCGCGGCAACACCAAAATACCCCAACGCAAGGGTTGGAAAAAGGTCGTCGGATTTGGTGGGGATTTTTATGCCAGTTTTTTCGGCGTAGTAATATAACATAACACCGAGGCTCAAAAACAGGAAGTTTGCAAGGATAAATGCAAAGCTAAACCAGTAAAGATTTTTCTGAGCGTCCTTCATACTCCGGCAAGTCAAGCTCTTTTGCATCATATTCTGATCCAAACCATTCATAACAATTACAATTCCCAAACCAGCAAAAAACTGCTTAAAAAAGTTCGTCCCCGATTTCCAATCCCAATCAAATACTTTGCTGTAAGGATGTTCATAAACTACTTTTACAAAATCGACAGGCCCAAAATGAAACTGCTTCGAAATAATAATTAGCGTAATTCCAAGGGATAGCAGTATAAAAAGAGTTTGAAATGAATCGGTCCAAACAACAGTTTTTATGCCCGCCTTAAACGTATAAAGCCAAATCATAAAAATTGTAAAGAGAACAGTGAGCCAAAACGGAATCCCTATAGCATTAAAGAAAGCTACCTGCAAAACACCCGACACCAGGTACATCCTAAAAGAAGCCCCAATAGTTTGTGAAATCAGAAAAAAGAACGATCCTGTTTTATAGGAATTTGTTCCAAACCGTTTATCGAGGTAGCTGTATATTGAAACCATGTTTAACCGGAAATACAAAGGAATTAATACCAGGGCAATAACATAATAGCCCACAAAATTTCCCATCAGAAACTGGAGGTAGGTCCAACCACTTTTTCCCACTTCGCCGGGCACAGAAATAAAGGTAACGCCCGAAATAGTGGCTCCAATCATTCCAAAAGCAACCAAATACCAGGGAGAACGGCGGTTTCCCGTAAAAAAGGTTTCGGAGGTCACCTTCCGCGACGATAAGTACGAAACCACCATTAATAAACCAAAGAAACCTACAATAACAAAAAAGGCCAACGTACTGCTCATGCGCTTTTATTTAACTTTTGGGGTGGAGGAAACTGATGTTTGCAATTTGAAGAATACCGGCAAACTTTCAGTATTGGTGTAACTTTGTGAAGCAACCATATAATAATATTTTTCGGGAGTTGTTGTTGCATTTGAAGCAATATGAACGGTAGTATCGGAGGTTACCAAAACAATATTTGCTGGGTTTGCCGTACTTGCACTCCTCCCCTTCCTGAATTTGTAAACAATAAAATTCTTGACCTCTTTGCCTGCACTCCATTGTAGTTGAATAATTCCATTTTCAGCAACCATAACTGCATCTATTGGCATATCGGGGGTAATGGCTGCAATTCGACTATTTGGAGGAGGAAGAGCTGGAAACCGATAAAATTTTCGAAGGAGTTTTTTTTGAAGATTGATCGGATTCTTTCGCAGAATTTTAGCACTAAAAAACATGCTGCCGGCAATATTAGGGTAAGTGCGGTTTAGCTTTATCTGACGGATAATTTCTTTGGATGATCTCCAACTTTTGTCCTTTGATTTTTTATTTATCCGGTATGGCGCCTGACCGATATAAAGCTGTGTTCCATAGGAATTGTGACTCCACCAATCGGCCAACTCGGTATAATTGGCGACTTTAAAACCTATATGCCAGTATAGTTGGGGAACAACATAATCGATCCATCCCTCTTTTTGCCATTTGAGAATATCGGCAAACAAGTCGTCGAAGTTTGTCTGGCCAGCTTTGGTGTTCGACCCTGTGGAATCTTTTCCAACATTACGCCAAACCCCAAAAGGAGAAATCCCAAATTCGACCCAGGGCTTAAGGGATTGAATGCTATCATGAATTTGTTTAATCACCAAATCGACATTCTCGCGCCGCCAATCGTCGCGGTTCTCAACAGCAAATCCTCTAGGATAGCTGGCAAATGATTTATCGTCCGGGAAATTTACATTTGCGATACGATAGGGGTAAAAATAATCGTCCATATGCACAGCATCAATATCGTAGCGCCGCACCACATCACTTACCACTTTGGCAACAAAGTCACGGGTTTGTGGAATTCCCGGATCAAAATACCGTGTATTACCATACGTTACAAACCACTCCGGATTAATATTGGTTATATGAGTTGGTGCGGCCGTATTTTTGGAAGTATCTTTAACAGCCCGATATGGGTTTAACCAAACATGAATATCAATTCCCCGTTTGCGACATTCCTTTATTGCAAAATCCAGTGGATCATAAAAAGGATCAGGAGCTTTCCCCTGATGACCCATTAACCATTTCGACCAGGGTTCGAGCTCAGAAGCATAAAAGGCATCTGCCGCCGGTCGGATTTGAAAAACGATGGTGTTCATATGGTATTGCTTCACCAGATCAAGCAATTCAATTAGTTCGTTTTTTTGTTGATCTACAGTCAAACTATCAGCCGATGGCCAATCGATATTTTCAACTGTTGCAATCCAAACAGCACGCATTTCGTGTTTGGGGAATTTCTGTGTCCAACCACAGATTGGGATAAAAATTATTATTGCCAGGGCAACTAGTTGTTTCATTTTCAAAGTGATTAGTATTTAATATATTCCATTCTGTTAGCTGAAACGATTATAGTTTTTGAAAGGAATATCCTTTATGTTTTAATGTATCAATAATATAACCCAGTTTTGTATAGAATTTATCTGTCCGGTCAGGATGCGTTCCCAAGTGAATAAGGATAATTGCCCCATTCAAGCCCGATTTGTCATTCGATTCAAACTTCATTAACTGCTCAATCAGTGCTTCTGACGATTTATAATTGGCAAGGTCGGGTGTTGTATAATCCGCATTAGTTCCTATACCGGGAGTGAAATTTATCAGCTGTAAGCCCATGTTTCCAGCCCAATTGCAAATAGCGGAATTGTACCATTCGTAAGGCGACAAAAATATTTTAGCACTATCGGCCGTAATCCCAAATTTTAGTAATTCTGAATAATTCGATTGGAGATCCTTCTCAAATTCTTCCTTCGAAACAATTACCGAATCGCGGTTTTGCCAGGTCATATACAGTAAATGTTTATCCGAGTGCGCTCCTACATAGTGCTTATCGGCAACCATTCGTTTAATACTTTCGGTAAAGTTTGTATTTCGAAGATAATTTCCTGTTAGAAAAAACGATGCCTTTACTTTCTTTCTAGAAAGGGTTTTTAAAATATCCGAAGCTCCTTCTCCAAATTCATCGGCCGAAAAGATCAGCCAGATTTTTTTCTTGCTCTTGTTTTTGCGAATTACTGCTCCAAATTGGTCCTTTACATCCTGTTTTGTTGATTTATCCTGACTTATTCCATCCACTTCCAGCGAAGACAAATAGTAACTTAGACTTGCGGTTCCATCCATAGTAGGCTCGTTGGTGCTGTAATCGCCGATATCGTCGTGATAAACGGCCAATCCATTCTGAAACGGCAGATAAGGATCAATTCCAAAAAGTGAAATACCTTTTAAATTCTTATAGATGGTGCTGTATACCGGTCCATCCACAAATCCTCCAAAGGTAGTTTGACCCATCAATTTTGTAATAGACGAATGGGGCATTAAAGGGTAATCTCCACCGGCAGGCAACCCACAGATCATAGTGGTTCCCCAGGGATTGCATCCAAAAAGCCAGTCGCGTAATGATGCTTCTAACTCTATAAAAGTTGAATCTCCGGTAACATTGAGATAAAGATGAGCCTGAGTCAAGGCGGCAACTACCAGATTGTTGGAGCACCAGATAAAGGGAACCCGAACCTGAAATGGATCGTTTTTACCTTTTTCGTAAAGACTTCCAAGCCCTTTTCGCATAAAGGCGATGTACTCTTTCGAAATATTATTTTGACCGGAAGCAAGATTGGCATGACCCAGATTTACAAATGGATAATATTGATAATGCCGTGCCGTATCTTTTTCCATCCAGAGAGTTACGGGTTCTATTGCCCCCCAATAGCTTGCCTGTTTCAGATATGTTTCTTTTCCTGTAAGTTTAAACATTTCCGATGCTGCCAGTTCCAGATCGTCCACATAATTATCCTCCTCATAGAAATAGGGCGAAACCGTGCATGCCGTTTGGGTAACCCCCAAATCAGTCAAGGCAAATTCGAAGGCATCTTCCGCTTTCTTTTCAAGCAATTTTGCAAGTGCCGGATCAAATTTTTTAAATACCTGCGCTCCCAGGGCAAATGCAGAACTGTACTTTCCTGCAGTAGAGGAAACACCAGTTGAACGGTTTTTAAACTTCCCCAACCCCTGCGGCTTGCCGGTAATAAAATAAACTGGCCGAAACAACCCGTTTCCATAAGAGGCAGAATCCTTGTTTGGCAGGCGAAATCCCACATGATCGCGGTCGTCGGCAATCTGATTGAACATTACCCCGCTGTCGGGATTCATTTTCAGCAACCAATCCAATCCCCATATGGCTTCATCCAGAATATCCGGTATTCCATTCGATCCGTTTAATCCCGCTGCATTGTAATTATCGCCATACGCTTCGGGGTTCCTGGAATAGGCAAATAACAACTGGTAAACGGCGTTTGCCGAAGTGGTGGTATATTGTAGGTAATCCGTAGCATCGTGCCATCCACCTTTCACATCAATAATTTCACCCGAGCGCGAGGGATGGTCCACAATAAAGCCATCGTGTGTATGACACGAATCTTTCAGAAATGGATTATATCCACAACGCTGCTGGCGCATGTAATGCAAAATAAAATCGGACGCTCCGTTATAGGCCTCCGAAGCAATTCGAAAAACAGGCGAAGTCACCCCATTGGCTTTGATATAATATCCCCCTTCTTTTTCAACTTTTGAAAAATTGAGACGGGCCGCTGATTTCATTCCCCAAACACTGCCATCGAAGGTTTTTGCATTTCCTTTAAAAACCACTTCGTTTGTGATGGCGTTGCAAAGTTCAAAATCCGATATCCTTAGCTCATCTGTCGAGATAATTACAGCTACTTTTACAGAATGTGGGAGATACCCCATTTGATTGATCCGGATCCAGGTTTCGCTCTTAAGATGTGGGGTTAAAAAAATGGCCAGGAATAAAAACAGCAGATTCTTACTCATCGGTATACTTTGAATATAAATACTCTAAATTGTTGAACTCTCTCAGATATCTCAATTATTCCTTTTTCAGGCCAAACTCCGGTTTTACTTTTATAAAAAATACCGGAATTACTGCGGGAAGCATACAAAGCATCACCCATACAAAGAAATATTTATACCCGATAATTTCCTGCAGCCATCCCGAGAACATACCCGGAAGCATCATACCCAACGCCATAAAACCCGTGGCAATGGCAAAGTGGGCAGTTTTGTTTTTCCCTTCCGAAATGTAAATCATATAAAGCATATAAGCGGTAAACCCGAATCCATAGCTAAACTGCTCGATAGAAACACACAAGCTGATTATAAGATAATTTTCAGGTTGGGCATACGCGAGATAAACATAAGCTAGGTGCGGAATATTGATTGCAAACACCATCCACCAAAGCCAGTATTTAAAACCCTTCCGGGCAGCGGCTAATCCTCCGAGTATTCCTCCTGCGGTAAGGGCGAGAATCCCAAACGTTCCATAAACCAATCCCACATCGCCGGTGGTAAGTCCTAATCCTCCCAACTGGCGGGGATCGAGCATAAACGGAGATGCCATTTTAATCAATTGGGCTTCGCCTACACGGTAAAGTAATAAAAATGATATAATTACGCCAATATCCTTCCTTCTGAAAAAGGATGCGAATGTTGTAAAGAATTCTTTAAATAAATTTTGCCCCTCGCTTCTAACTGTTTGATCCGATTTCGGGTATGGCAGCATAAACCTGTGATAGAAAGAAAATACCACAAACATCCCGGCAAGTATTAAAAAGGTGATACTCCATGCCAGATGGATATTTCCTGAAGTTCCTTTAAACACTGCCGTTGTTGAACGGGTCAATTTTGAATCGGCTTGTAATAAAATGTAGGCCGGTTTGTCCCAGTTCTTTGAGCTAAAGGCTAACCGTTCCCCTTCAATTAGTTTGATGCTGTTATCGCCTTTCCTGAATTTCAGGTTCAACACCATTTCTTTATCCTTTTCGGGCTGTTTGGTTAACTTAACAGCTACAACTGCCACATTTCCGGTAAGAGAATTTGCCGAAACCGGGGCAATTTTTGTATTTAACTTCTCCTTTAAATAACCTTTTAATGGGGTTGAAATATAGTCGGACCACCAGGAGGATTCATTTTTCAGGTTCGCTGACAATTTCACAAAACCCTTTGCCTGATTATGTTCTGTAACCATAGTCCGAATTGAATCCAATGTACCCTTGGGGATATTTTGAGTGGACAATTCGACTTGTTGTGGAAAAACCGCAAAAAATGTGTTGCCCGATTTTAATGAATCGTTTTGATTCACTTCCGGTAAAACAATTTCTTTGGATATTGAAGGATTAGAGATAGCATTAATTTCGATGGGAGGAAGCCCGGTAGAAGTTTCGAAGAACCCCGCCAGAATAATTAAGAGGCCCTGCCCGGTAATCATGGCAATCCGATAAAAAGTACTGCGGATCCCTACAAAGTAAGTTTGTTGATGCTCATTTAGCCCTAGCATATAAAACCCATCGGCAGCAATATCGTGCGTGGCAGAACTAAAAGCCAAAAGCCACAAAAATATCAGCGTAACCTTAAAAAACAGGGGCAACGGTATTGCCAGTGCAACTCCCCCCAAGCCAGCTCCTATCAGCAATTGCATAAAGATAATCCACCAGCGCTTGGTCTTTAGTAAGTCGACAATAGGACTCCACAACGGTTTTATTACCCACGGAAGGTATAGCCAGCTTGTGTATAAAGCAATATCGGTATTGGATATCCCCAGCCTCTTGAACATTATAACTGCAACAGTCATTGCAACAACATACGGAATGCCTTCGGCAAAATAGAGGGAAGGTATCCATAACCAGGGATTTCGGGTGGTTTGTTTCATGGGAGTTAGTATTGCTTTTAGTTAAGAGGACGATTAAAGGTTTTTATTTATTAGTAGACTTAAAATTGCAGTTTGCCAAATATTCAATGTTATAAAATCAAATAATTAAGGTTTCTACTATATACCCTTCGACTCCGCTCAGGGTGACACTTTGGTGCATTTCTTATTTGAGCCTGTATATGTTCCTTAACTAAACTACATTTTCAATTATTTATATAACTCTCTTAATTCTGTTTCCTTAAAATAGTGGTTTAAAATTTCTTCGAAAGAATATCCTTTTTCGCCCATCATGGCAGCGCCTATCTGGCATAATCCAACCCCATGCCCCCAGCCGGCACCCGTTAATACGAATTCTCCTGGTATTCCATCCACTATGTTATTGCGATCGACTACAAAGGCAGAACTATAAAGGTGTGATTCGGATAATACCTTGCGAATCTGTAATTCCTTCCCAACAATTAAGGAAGCTTTTGTTCCGATTATTTTTAACCGTAATAGCCGACCCGATTTTCCGCGCTGCATTGGAACTAGGTCAACGATAGCACCAAAATCCCTACCCGCTTTCCTGGAAATAAGTTCGGCAATTTTTTCCTGCGAATACACTACTTTCCATCGGTAAAAATCGGTTGTTTCCTGATCGTAATCATTCAACACCTGCGAAAGTACTTTCTTGTCGCGCGTGTTGCAGAAGGCTTCGGGAGAATTCCTGATCCATTTCTGAGCCGATTCTTCGTTTGCCAAATCTAAGTCATACAACTTGGGGGCTTTTGGATTATCGAGAATTGCCTGAAGGTATGGGTGATTAATAGGCTCCCAAACATTCTCGAAAATTTCGGTTACTCCACCACAGCTCTTATAAAAACGGGCATCACAAACATTGTTATTATTCATCAAAACTTTTCCGCGGGTCTCGCCAATTGCTTTGCTCACCAACTCGCTCGACTGGCGTGTAATTCCCTGGTATCGCTGGCAATGGTCGTCGGCACATACATCAAAGTTTGCATGGTCTTCGCGGTCGTACCATCGGATGTATTCATCTTTTGTCTCCGTAATAGTTTGATAAATACTCTTGGACTCTTCCAGTTTTTTCCCTTTAATCACCTGCGCAATAAGCCAGGACCTTGAAATAATTGCATGCGCTTTCAACAATTCCATGCTGCTGGTAGCGCTCATCTCCGAAGAAATAACACTTACCAGGTAATCTTCGAGTGGCAGAACATTTATTGCTGTTAGCTTTTCGTTTTCGACAATAAACTTCAGCGCCCCTTTAAACCGTTGGTTTTCTTTTCGTTCCCAATGAAATTTTATTCCAATGGTTACATTTAATAAATCGAAGGACGATTCTTCAAACAATACCGGTTCAAAATCAATAATCGCTTTTTCCAGCGCTTCGCCATTCAACAAAATTATGCCATCGGCAAAGCGAATTTTTTGCTGTCCTTTCAGGGTAATGCCGGTTTGTTTCAAAATGTATGCTCCGTTCAGCGTAAATGCTATCTCCGGTTCATACATGATCCCGATCTTCAAGTGTGGCTCTTGCATAGTATTTTCCATTATTAAAATTACACTTCTCTTCTTAAAATAAGTTCCAGATAAGGATAGGAAGGATCCTCAAATCCAAATTTCCGGTATAATTGCTCCCCGTCTTTCGAGGTGTGTAATGCCACCTTGCTTATTCCCATGTTCCGGGCTTCGGCTAATAATTGGGTAAGAATAAGCGACGATATTCCTTTTCTTCTGGCTACAGGTATCGTGTACATATTTAGGATGTCGCCTTCAATGTACGAAGATTGATTAAAATCGCCCGGAATAAGCTTGATTACCATTGCCCCAAAAGCAAGTATTTCCCCTTTGTATTCAGCCAGCAGCGCAAAAAAACTCCCTTTATCAATGGTCATTCTGAAAAAATTATTGAGGTCTTTCCGTAAGGTTGTTTTATATTCGTCGCCCCTTTCCCCTTGCAATTCTGTAAGGTAGTCAATACGGTATTCGGTCATTGTTTCAATGTCGGCGGCTTCTACTTTACGAATTTTAACTTTTGCTACATCAATATTCATCGGTGCTTATTTATTTCAAATCCGGTTAATTAATTTGTGAAGGGTAATCTCGTCCATACAAACCTGTGTAAAAATATCCGCAATGTCATCCATGGAAATCTTATTGAAATCTTCCTCCCTTGGAGTAATAAAAACCCCTCCCATATCGACACTCGCCGGACTCAGTAAAATTTGCCCCTCTCCCTGCGCAAAATATTGAGCTGGACGGTGCAATATCCGCGGGAAGATATGAACTATCCATTCTCCTTTTTCGAAATAGGCGAGGATATTTAACATGGGTTCCACTTCGGTTGGTTGAAGCAGATGAAAGTCGTTATATAATCCAGAAAAAATCAAGGCAATGCTTTCTTTATTGCTACTCTGAAGGGTAATTGCCGACCGCAAATAGTCTTTCGACTGGTAAATTTTCACCTCCTGTTTCACTTTTACTAATTCAACCAGGGCTGTGTTATGAAAGTCTTTTTCGATGGGTAAAAAGCCTTTGGAACCCGCCTGAAAGTGAAAATGATCGGGGGCAGATGCACCACATTTCGGGCCGTTGTAAAAAACCACGAAGTCGTCCAGACTGTATGCCAGATCGAGCATATCTCCAAAATGTAACTGAATAAGCTGGTCTGTATGCTGCTCCTTTGGAATGGTTAAATGCCTCGGGAAAATAGGAAATGGATTTACCAATATCTGGTAATCGTCTTTAAAAGGCAGACTGCGTTGCTGCATGGGACGGTTCTGTGCGCATAGGAAACAGGGCCGCGCTTCGATAGATTTCACATCGACTTTTGCGGCAGATGATGTTATCCGTTTAGGATTAAACTGAACCAAAATTTCAAATCCGTTAAACAAAAATGTTTTTGTTTTAACGTTTTTAAGGTCGTTATAATTTGATGAGGCCATCTCCCATTCCGGGAGCTGGGTTTCGATAAAGTGATTTATGTTTTTTATAGGTTCCATGTAAAAATTTGTAAAAACCGCATGCAATCCAAATTTTAGCTTTTATTGTATTAAACTAGTGTCATGTCAAATACAAAATATCAAAACTACCTCCCCTGCCCCTCCTTACCCGCGATAGCTATCGGGGGGAGGGGAAACTCCCTCCGTACAAGGTTATAGCCCCTTTTAAAGGTGTTGGGGTTAATTCGCCAATTTAAAGTTAACATTTCACTAGTTGCCCACCTTTAACATACTGCTGCCGGGCCCAGAATTCTAATGTCCTGATTTTATCTTTGTAAAAATTATGTCCATTTAATTTGATAATATCCAACGAGGCATCGGAGTTTTCGTCCCATCGGCGGCATAAATAGAGGGGATCGTAAATGCGTCCAATCTGGTATTTACGACTGATATTCAACCCCAGGGCATAGTCCTCGCCATAACTAACATTGGGGACTTTTATATCGCGAATAACAGGGGTGTAGAAAGCACGGGGAGCTCCCAATCCGTTTATGCGAAGCGCGTTGTTCCGGCCATTGCCGGGAGTCCACTCTTTATGATCGATTAAACCGGGAGGTATTTCTTCGAGCTTGAAATTTACCATGCGGTACGAACCTACCAGCATAGCACAATTTTGTTCATAGAATGCAGCAACTATGCGACTGATAACATGGTTGTCGATATACAAATCGTCGCTATCGAGCTGAATAGCAAACTTACCGCAGGTTGGGTGCATAATGGCTTCGTTCCAGCATCCGCCAATACCGAGATCTTTTCTTTCGGGAATAACCAGTTCTACCCGCTTATCCTCCTGAGCAAACGACCGGATCAAATCAGTTGTCCCATCGGTAGAAAAATTATCGACAATAATTAAGTTGAATGGAAAGTTGGTTTGTTGACTTAATACCGATTTTATAGCATTACCAATTGTCTTAACCCGGTTTCGAACTGGAATGATAACGGAAGCTTCGAAAGGAAAATCCCCCTCATTAAAATGAATTTTTGTAAACTCAGGCGCCAGCCAGGCTCCAACATCCTTTAAATGCATTGTACATGCCTGCTCCATTTCAATTTGAACCTGACGGTTTTTGGGATCAACGTAGTCGAACATTTTTTCGCCCGATTTACGGACATCGGTTTCTATCACGGAATAAAGCAACTCGGGTAAATGAACCAGTTTGTTTGTTTGAGACACTTTTAAGCGCAAATCGTACAATCCGGCAAACTTATAATCGACAGTCATCCTTGCTATGGCATCCTTAAGAGCTTTCGTTTTAAACAGCAGGATTGAGCCGAAATCAAAATCGTCACGCAAACTTCCATCCTGGTATTCAATTACCGGATGCGGAGTGCGCACTCCCTCCTTTATTTCGAAATAATCGCAGTAAACCATTCCGGCATCGCTATCGTTGCATACATGCATCATACGCTCCAAGGCGTACTGACCGATATCAAAAGGCAATGCTTTGGTATAAATCAGCGTAAATTCGGAAGTTGCTTTCGCTGCTATTTCTTTCAGGGCAGATGTGGTTGACAGGCTTTCGGCTGCTATCCATCCATCAATTCCCAAATCATTTATTTCTGCTTTTCCGACAGCACTAATTTTAGAAATACAGCCTGTTTTCTTCAAAACATTCACATTATGAGCCAAATCTTCCGCTGGAGCTGCTGATAAAAAACATGTTATCATATGATCAATATTTATCTTAGTTAATTACTATTTCTTCAAAAAGTCTAAAACCTGTTTCATTAATCCATTCCGATTATTTTCCTCCAGTATTGTTTCGAAAGGGAACCCCAAAATTAACGTTTTATAATTCCCCTGAAAAGCTACGCCAGCACTGCTGTTACTATCGGAATACCGAAAGGCGGTAATGGCACCTTTGCCTTCGGGTTCAATAGCATCGGGAGCTTCTACGGTATAAATGCAAGGATCATATTCAGCATTAAAACTCCATTTTCCGGTTAAACCAGGTTTTGCATAATCGGTCGCATATACCTCTCCTTCTTTGGAAGCATGATTGGTGCGCCACGAAAAATGCAATACATCGTTTGCAAATTTTACAGCAATAGAATCAGTTGAATTCAACAAATCGGTTCCTACATAAGCCCCAGAAAGAAATACACTGTTGCCCTGAGCAGTAACTTCCTTTAATTTATCCATAAAATTTGGGGTGTATATTTTGAAGGAAAATTCTTTCGGGTTTTTAAAATTGGGAATTGACTTTTCTTCTCCCAAAATAACATCAATGATTGGATAGGCAGAGGCATTGAATTGCTTTCCCACAAAAACTTCATCGCTCACCGATACAAAGGAATATCCGTTTGCGAGCATGGCTTTGCCATGAATATATGGAAAATCGAATGAATTACCGGGGATTATTTTGCCATCCATATTGTTATAACATGCTCCCCACCCGGGACTGTCATCGTCGAGCCATTCCGATTTCCGGTCGAAGTCGTATTGGTTTCCAATAAATCCTAACTCGCTTTTATCGGGCACCCCCTGATCGTCCCACCAGGCAATTCCTGCCATCTTTCCGGTATCGAAAATTGCCGGGCCACTTATCCGGTCGAATGCGTTTACCACCAATAAAGTCGATGCTGTTTCATTCTTAAACCCTGCCGACAAAATTTCACTGGGAAAACTTTCTCCACCAGCATTCACTGCAGTTACCTTAAAACTATAAAGTTGGTCGTAATTTTCAAGCGTTACTTGCAAAACGGTATCTTCCACCAGTGTGCCATTATCAAATCCTCCATCGCCGACCCTTTTATAAACTTTGTATTTATCGGGTTTGGCAGAAATTTCAAGTGAATCGAAAACCGGTTTCCAAATTAATACTACAGTTTTATTTCCTTTCGATGTAATTGAAAAATGATCTACAGGCAACGGTTGTATTACATAAGGCCGTCCTTGCTGATATGACAGATATTTGAGCATCCCTTTATAAATAGCCCGGCTTGCGCTGAACCGAAACCTCGGATCGAGGCCAAACCGCATGTCGGCAATGTTCTGGTGCGAAAGTAGTTCGAGTAACATCGCAGGCACAATTTGCCGAAATGCCTCAGAATAGCCTCTGTCCCACATAGCACGGCGGTTCCATATGGGGTTGTATAACCGCCTGATATCGTCTACCAGTTGCGTTTGGATAATATCTGTCAGGTCGCGGCTGGTAAGCTTCGATTGTCCGTCGGGAAAAATTCCGTTGTTTTTTTCGGAACTGTATAGCCCCAATGTACCAATTACCGAATCGTTGGGAGTAACACCCGCATCAGTATGAAATGCCAGCGTCAGGTCGATCGGAATGTTTAATCCGTTCTTAAAACTGGTTTTATATTGCGGTTTCGAATTCCCGATCAGGTAGTTTACCCATTCTCCGCGCGACTGCAGATCATCGGCATAATCGTTTTTATTTTTATTCAGGGTATAAACCAAACTATCGGGCATTCCGGCATATTGAAGGTAATACCTGGCAGCCTCCATGTATCTTGGTTTTCCGCTCTGCTTCCATTCATATGTTTCGGAATTCGGGTTATTCGAAGTGGAAAGTCCATTTACTCCAACAATAGCATTTGCAGGCCTTCGGGCAACATTACCCTTGCCTCCGCCAAATCTTACAGCATCGGCTGAAATAAAACCGGATTCCTTTCCGCTAATATTTATAGATACAGAGCCATTTTGCGCATCCAACCCCTGCATAAAATCAAATGTTCCCAAATAAACCCAGGTACTTCCACCCATTTGTTGGTTTACCAGAAACCGTGTTTTCCCTCCCGAATGCTGCACCACATATTCCACTTCTTTGCTATTTAAGGTATCCTGAATATAGGTTACATATACCGCATAGCTTCCTTTTTCAGGGATGTTTGGAATAAATTCCACCTTTTTAGTACCATTTATTGGCGGAACTATTTTCAGGGAATTGCCTTGTTCAAAAAGATTGTCGCCGGGGAACAAAGTATCTTTTGCAGAAAAGCCTTTGGAAAAGATGTCGTACTTCAACCCATCGGAAAATATAAATTGAGAATTTGTTGTTGTTGCGTTATCTACAATCACTTCGTTCGATTGGGTATCGCGTTCGCGGGGCAAAAACACTTCTGCTCCGGCATTTTCGAGCATGGGTACCAAATAAGGCAAAACATAGGTCATTGTATATAAATCTTCTACGGTACCAAATAGTCGGGCGCGTTGAAATTCCCAACGATCGAGTGAGCTTTCGTAAAAATAACCATGGCTTTGCCATAAAGCAATATTGCAATTATTTAGTCCCAAAGTTGGTTGAACAGCATCAAGTCGCCTAGCAAGCGGATTTTTTGAAGAGACATATTTAAGCTTTCGTTTTTCATCTACAGGCATGTTTGTTCTCCATATATTCGGAATTAAGTCGTTAATTAAATACCCCCCGGAATAAATTTGCAGGGAATACCGCTTAAATCTATTTCTCAAGCTATGCAGAACAGATTGGTTCAAAAGATCGCAATCACTTTCGCGGAGAGGGAGGTACGAAAGATAGGGAGAAAAGAAAAGTTGGATATTTTTATGGAGGGGTGAAACTTCGAATGAATCAACAGGTATAGCTTTATAGATTTTTAGGCTGGTGGTATCCCTGCGCCATTTAGAAAGTCTTTTTTCTACCTTTTTATGCGCTCTGTCAGTCTTACCGGATTGAGCAAATATATCCTGAGCTGCTAAAGATGCAAATATTACGAATAACAAAAGACATATTCTCAAATAAACATACATCGGATTTCAAATTGAATGATTAACTTATATCAATGAAAATCGGATCAAAAATAAAAAGTCTTTTTAATATTTCCTATAGTTGTAATACATGTTACATATTACGTATGCAATATTAATTAATTTTTATATTTTTGTTTCTTTATATTTCAAAATAAAACAAATAAACTAATATTTAAATAACTAATTATCAAATTTTAACAATATATCATCTATTTATTAAATTTCGTTTTTTTATGGCAAATATCTTGGTGGCGGACAGTGGTTCCACCAAAACCGAATGGTCTGTTTTAAGCAACAATAAAAAAGTTCAATCCTTTATTACACCTGGAATAAATCCATATTTTCAGGATACCGAAAGCATTGTGCAAATTCTAAAATCGACAACCGATTCAAATGCTATACTACAAGTAGACACCCTATATTTTTATGGAGCAGGATGCGCTAATCTACAAAAAAACACCATTGTTTCAGCTGCCTTAGAGCAAGTATTTAACACAACCAATATTCGGGTAGGGAGTGATCTGTTAGCAGCCGCAAGGGCTTCGTGCCAAAATAATGCCGGAATTGCATGTATTTTGGGAACCGGATCGAATTCGTGCTACTACGATGGAAAAGAAATAATTTCGAATGTCGCCCCACTGGGATATATTCTGGGTGACGAGGGAAGTGGTGCCGAGTTAGGCAAAAGGCTCGTCGGAAATATATTGAAGAATCAACTTCCCAATCCTGTTAAACAATTATTTTTCGATACCTACCAGCTAAATGCTGCTGAAATATTAGATGCGGTTTATAGACAGCCATATCCTAACCGATATTTAGCGCAATTCACAAAGTTTATTTCACAAAATATTGCGATTCCCGAAATTGAGGAACTCGTTCTGCTTGGCTTTTCAGAGTTTATCTCCCGAAACATTTTACAATACAAAGATGTTCATATATCTGCTATTCATTTTACAGGCAGTATTGCCGTGGTTTTTAAACCTCAGTTAATAATGGCGCTTAATAAATTTAACCTACTGGCCGGCCAAATTACAAAGGCTCCAATGGAGGGACTGCTAACGTATCATATAAACACTATCAATTAAACTATAATGAAAGTTTCTAAAGAAAAAGAGCTTACGATAAACATTACAGAAGCGCCTTCGCTATTCGACAATTTAGAAGGAATGTCAGTTTTAGAACTGCTCAATAATATTAATCAGGAAGATGCAAAAGTACACCTTGCCGTTAACAGTGTCATTCCTCAAATTCAGGAATTGGTAGAACGGATTGTGGAACGGATGAAAAAAGGCGGACGGATTTTTTACATAGGTGCCGGAACCAGCGGCCGCCTGGGAGTATTAGATGCTTCTGAGGTTCCTCCTACATTTGGGGTTCCCGACACCATGGTAATTGGAATTATTGCGGGAGGCGATTCTGCCTTGCGCAAAGCAGTAGAATCTGCCGAAGACGATCCTCAAAAAGCTTGGGACGACCTTCAGAAATTTAATATCGGCACTAACGATACCTTGATAGGAATAGCGGCATCAGGAGGAACACCTTATGTTTTGGGCGGATTAAAAATTGCCCGGGAATACCATATTTTAACTGGCTGCATTACCTGCAACCCAAACAGCAAAATGGCCGAGATTGCCGAATTTCCTATTGAAGCAGTTGTAGGACCCGAATTTGTAACCGGTAGCACCCGATTAAAAGCAGGCACAGCCCAGAAAATGATCCTGAACATGATCACCACTTCCACCATGATAAAGCTTGGAAGAGTTAAAGGGAACAAAATGGTTAACATGCAGCTCACCAATAAAAAACTTATAGAACGCGGAACAAGAATGATTGTTGAAGAACTTCATATTGACCGGATTTTGGCCAAAGAACTCCTGCTCCAATATGGCTCCGTAAAAAAAGCCATTGAGAATTATAAAAACAATTTAAAATCAATTCCCGACAACGCTGCAAATAAACAATAGTCATAAAAAAACGTTTATAATTTCCATTTCAGCCACTTGCTTACAATTTATCATTTCATAAATCATCTATATGAAAAATTACAAAATTGAAAGTTTAAATCTCTCGAAAGTTGAACAGAGATTTATTGAATTACAGGGAATTAAATCAATATCAACCGCAATCCCTTACATTACCGTTGACAACTTCCCCAAATTAGGGTTCTTAACAGCATTGCGCTTTTTGGAGTGGGTAGCCGAAAACCCCGAAGGTACCATCAGTCTGCCAACCGGGAAAACACCTGAATATTTTATCCGTTGGACCCAATACCTTCTCGACAACTGGGATAACAGCAAAGGGGAAAAACTTAGAAACGATTATGGGCTAACCGTTAAAAAGAAACCAGACCTGGGTGGATTGAAATTTGTTCAAATCGATGAATTTTATCCCATTAATTCGCAGCAGCAGAATAGCTTCTTCTATTATGTAAACGAATACTATATTAAAGGATTTGGCCTTAATCCCAAAACAGCCCTACTCATAAATTCCGATACTATCCCACTGGATAAAGGGAAACACTTTTCTGAAGTTTTCCCCGATGGTGTAGTCGATTTATCGCTTCGATACCGGGAGGCTAAAACCAAAAAGGAACAATTACAGCAACAATCTATCTTCAAAATCGACGATTGGTGCTGCAATTACGAAACCCAAATAAGAAACAGCGGTGGTATTGGATTCTTTTTAGGTGGAATAGGTCCCGATGGACACATCGCATTTAACACCCGGGGATCGGATCATTATTCGACTTCGCGGCTAACTTCCACCAATTTCGAAACACAAGCAGTTGCAGCCGGAGATCTGGGAGGGATCGAAATATCACGCCAACGACTGGTTATTACCATTGGGTTGGAAACCATTACCTATAACAAAGATGCCGTGGCAATTATTTTTGCGGCTGGTGAAGCAAAGGCTGGTATAGTGAGAGATGCACTACAAAATGAGCCTTCAGTGCTTTATCCGGCTTCCGTATTGAAACGATTACCTAAAGGACGGTTTTATCTCACACAAGGTGCCGCATCGCTTTTAAACGACAGCATCGAATCGTATTACAAAACAGGTAATTGGTCGCTCGAAAAAACCGAGCGTGCCATTATCGACCTTTGCATAAAAAGCAATAAATACGGTCATCATCTGGTAATGGACGATTTAAAGGCAGACCCTTACTGTAAATTAATCCCAAAGTTGAACAATGAAACTGTTCAACAGGTGATGGATTCGATAAAATCGAAAATTGAAAGAGGATTAAAGGACGAGAACAAGCAGGTTTATTACCATACCGGTCCCCACCACGATGATATTATGCTGGGGCTTTTGCCTACTATTACCACTCAATTATCGCAAGACGACAATGAATCGCACTTCTCGGTTTTAACATCGGGATTTACTGCGGTAACGAACCATTTTATTTACGAATCGCTAATCGACACCAAAAAATTTATTGAAGAAGGACTGATACAAATGCTCGAATACCCCGACTTTTTCGAAAGCGGATATAAATATAAGTGGGACAAGGATGTTTATCATTTTCTTAACAAAGTAGCTTCGGGAGAGCCTCAGGAACGTAAACGTGGACTGTCGCACCGTTTGGTTCGTGCAATTGTTGATGTTTGGGGAGTAAAAAGCAAAGACGAACTGAGAGATACCATCAACAGCATTTTGGCACTTTTACGAGAAAGTTACAGTGGTCAGAAGAACCCTCCAAAAATTCAAAAACTAAAAGGAATGGTTCGCGAATTTGAAGAAGAATTGGTATGGGCGCACTTTGGTGTTCAGGTGAAAAATGTTCACCACCTCCGTTTGGGTTTTTATACCGGCGACATTTTCACCGAACAGCCAAACAGGGAGCGCGATGTTATTCCTATTCTAAACCAACTGAAAGAAGTAAAACCAACAGTTATCAGCTTAGCCTTCGACCCCGAAGGCAGTGGCCCCGACACTCATTACAAGGTTCTTCAGGCAATTGCAAACGCAGTAAGTTTATGGAGCAAGGAAGAAGATTTGTCGAATCTCCGGATTTGGGGATACCGCAATGTTTGGTATAAATTTCATCCGGCCGACGTGAATGTAATTACTCCGGTAACATTAAATTCGCTTGACTTACTGGACAAATCGTTTACCGATTGTTATCTGAGCCAGGTAAATGCCTCGTTTCCAAGCTACGAACTCGATGGCAAATTCAGTGCACTAGCGCAACTTACTTGGGTAAATCAACTCAATATGGTTCAATTGCTGCTTGGTAAGGATTATTTTTACACCAATCCAAATTCAGAAATCAGAGCAAGTCACGGATTGCTGTTTTTCAAGGAAATGAAGGTGGAAGAGTTTCTGAAAGAAGCCCGGGACCTGGAAAAATCGATGGAAGGAATGATTTAGTTTGTTGGGTGAACAGCAAAATTATTTTTCGAATAGACATAAAAAAAGGCGGAGCTTTCATCTCCGCCTTTTTTTATTCCTGACACGCGCTACAAGCACTCATCAATTATTGGAATAGGTTATTGTAAGATTTTAGTAAAGCTGAACTTTACCTTGATTATTTTAATGTTTCGCGATAGTATTTATCGTAAATCTCCCGGTTACGTTCGAGCAAATCAACTGAATATTTATAGGCATTGGCCTCGTCCATCGATTTTACAGCCTCTATCAGGTTCAGTTGAAATTTGAGGGTATACTCCTTTTCACCTTCGATGTTGCCATAAATCAGGTTGCGCATTCGTGGTAAAAGCGAATAAATAGGCTCCATGGTAATAATTACAATAGGATTACCGGTAGCTTTGGCCATATTCATATGAAACCGGTTGATAATGTCTGCTTCCAGCTGGGTATTGTCCGGATCGCATTTTACCAGTTCATTGTAATTATCGATTAATATTTTTATATCGTCTTCATTTCGGTTTTTTGCAGCCAACCGTGCAATTTCAGGTTCAAATATCCTGCGCACTTCAATAATCTGCATTATTAAATTCGAGTCAAAACGCAGGTCATAATAAAGGTTAAGCGAATTAATAGCATCTTCGATCCGAATTTCGGTCACATACATTCCGCTGCCCTTTTTAATTTCGATAAGGCCCCGGGCATTAAGCCGGCGAAGCGCTTCGCGTAAGGCAGTACGACTAACGGCAAACTTTGCACACAATTCTTTTTCTGATGGAAGTTTTGTACCGGTAATTAATTTTTTTTGCCGGATTGCCTCCTCAATTTTTCGCTCAATTTTTTGACTTAATGTTTGCGTAGTGCCTATTTTCGAAAATATTTCATCCATTCATTTCAGATTTCAATAAAGTTTCCAAAGTTAATCCATTTTTAATATTGAATTGTAATTATAATTAATTCTGCTGAATTTGAAGAAGGGAAATTCCCTCCCCTTACCTAACACTTTAGTTTTTCTTTTTCATAAAGCCGATCAATTTCTGAGTAAAGTCAGCCATAAAAAGAGGAATATTAAGTAAACCATCGTCTTGCTTAAGGTTTCTCAACGAATATCGGATTCGGACTTCGGGTTTAAATTCATTATTATACAAAGTCAGGCTTTTTCCAGTCACAGAAGTATCTGATTTTACTTCAACCGGAATAATCGTATTTTCGTGCTGGATCAGAAAATCGATTTCAGCCTTATTTCCGGAAGTCCAATAGCGAGGCGGTGTTTCAAATTGAGAGACTAAACTTTGTAAAATGTAATTTTCACTTAAAGCTCCCTTAAATTCTGTAAACAAGCGGCTTCCTTCCTTTATAGCAATTGGGTCTAAAAGAGAAAGACGCCTGAGTAACCCAACATCCAGCAGATAAATTTTAAAAGCTGTTACATCATCATAAGCTGATAAAGGTAAGGCTGGTTTAATATTTCGAAAAACTTTGGTAACTAATCCAGACTGAGAAAGCCACAATAGAGCATCTTCGTATTCTCGTGCGCGTGCTCCAGTTTTAATAGACTGGTATAGGAATTTCTTATTCTCACGGGCGAGTTGGGACGGAATGGACGACCAAATGAACCCCAACTTGGGGATATCTTTGTTTTCAATGTGTTTCGAAAAATCGATCGTATATGCATTTAATATATTTCGAAGAACTTGTTGAGTTAATTCAACATCCTGTTTTTCCAGCAGGGCGACTGCAGCTTCCGGCATTCCTCCGGAGATAAAAAACATCTTGAATTTTTCAACCAACTGATTAAAGAAAATATCCGGTATAGGTGTAATTTCATCCATTTGATTCAAATAGGATGCTAGTGGCGGATTATCTACTGCCAGAAATTCGGAAAAAGAAAGTGGGTAGACATTTAAAAAATCTACTTTCCCGACAGGGAACGAGGCTCCCCTCGACAAAGTAACCCCCAATAAGGAACCAGCACTTGCAACTGCATATTCCGGTCCATTTTCACAAAAATACTTCAGTGAGCTAAGGGCATCATTGCATTCCTGTATTTCATCTAAGATTAGCAGAGTTTTGCCAGGTACTATAGCTTTCCCATTTACTAATCCAAGGTTTTGAATAATCCTCTTAATATCTTTTGAAGAAGAAAAAAATTGCTTCAGTTCAGGTTGTTCATCAAAGTTAAAGTAAGCAACATTTTCGAACTCTTCATTTCCAAAACTCTTCAATGACCATGTTTTACCAACTTGCCGAGCTCCTTGCAGAATTAATGGCTTACGGTAAGGCGAATTTTTCCACTCAATAAGTTTTCGGTGAATATTGCGTTCAATTTTCATAACATCACATGTTATATGTTAATTGTGTGATTCAAATCACATAATTAGCACTTAATGTGCAAATGTAAAAATTTAGACTGGGAATACAAGCGTTAATTGGAGAGTATTCTCATTTCTCAATTTGTGGTTTCACTTAATCTTCAGGACTATTTAGGAATAATCGGGATTACTTATATTTAAAAAATCATCCTTTATGAAGCTTTTAAGCTTCAAGCTTCTGTTCTGAGTAGATCGTTCTTTTTTCAAATGGAAATAATTGCTAAGTATGCTGAACACCCTCCCTGTATTTAGATTCGGCAGCTTTTGATTTACTTTATATTTATGCATGGGGGAAATGCATTTATTGAATTATTCGACATAAATCGTGTCGGTAGTTATCTTCTCCTTACTCTTTACAATGTGGAAATAATAAATTCCTTTCTTGTCCGGTAAAAAATCAATTATTGAATCCTTATAAACCATAATATCCGGACAAACTCCATTGCCTTCATAAGTGCCTAATGCCAATAAATTATACTCAAAATTGTTTTTCCTGTCCAAAACAAAGTAAAGATCTCTCCAACAACCATTAGATTCTTCCGCTTTTGCCCTAATCTGAATAATATTTAGATTTACAGATGTATCAGGAATTAGTTCTTCACTTATTCGAACAATATCAGTTTTTTTAATATAATTATCGCGCTCGTCCAAACAAGAGACCGACAATACAATTAGCGCAAAACATAAAATTATTCTCATAAAAGTTTTTAGAATAGATGCAAAAATTATCGCATGGTTGCGTCAATCACAATTCCACTCTTTTCGTAAATTCAATTAACTCAATTGGAACTCCGTTGTGCTCAATCATTGCAACCCTAATTCCTTCGGCCGGTGGATTGAGTGGTGCAATCAACTTTAACTTGTGTATTGCTAACTCGTAGTCTAAATCGGCTACTTCAAATGCTATATGCGGAACTGTTTGAATCAGCTTATCCATAGGACTATCTTTCTCGAACCGCATCCACTCTATGCCAAACGGACTGCTACTAAAGCCCGAAACGTAAAATTTGAATTGGGGTAAATATACTTCGTTGGGCATTTGTTTATCGGTTGGAATTCCTAAATGGTGATATTTCCAACCCCATTGTTCAATTGATTCGGGAAGTTCGTGCTCTTGCCTTATTTTCATACTATCTGTTATTTTTTTGTTGAATTTCTTCAAGCCAAGCTTGTGGGCTTTGATCGCCCAAAAAATTGCTTTTTCAGGTTCTCGCAGGATAAGTATTCTATTCCGCTTTGTAATTATCATTATAATAACGAACCATTGGCCTGTTTTTCGATGTCCGGTCGACAATTTCAAATCCTGCACGCTCAAACGATTTGTATAAACCAATCCAGGCAAACGAATCAGGAAGTCTTTCCTGTGTTGGAGTTGTTGGATATGCTTCAATAATTTTTATTCCATTTTTTTTGGCATATTGCACCACTCCTGTTAAAAGCGCAGTAGAAACCCCATGCCGTCGGAAGTCTTTATTGATAAAAAAACAAGGAATTGACCAAACAGGTTTATCGTCGATACGCTTATGAACCCGTGAATTTTCGAGTTTAACAAAATTTTCGCGCGGGGCAAAAGCACACCATGCAATGGCTTGTCCTTCGTAAAGACCAAGAATACCGGCCGGTTGATTACTCCAAACGATTTCCTTCATGGCATTTTTATTTCCATCGTCGGCTTTTCCTTCCTGGTATTCTGCTTTTTTAAGCCGGTAATACATGCACCAGCAGTTTCCACACGCTCCTTTGCTACCGAAAAGTTCGACGAATTTGCCCCAATTCGCTTTTGTTAATGGCTCAAAAGTAAGTTGGCTTAAAAAGTCAGCATCAAAACTATATTGTGTCATAATTGTTGAATGTAAGTCTTATTGTTATTTGTATCAGATGCAATAGATGATTAACCATCATAAAAAGTACTCTTTAGCTGGCAAAATTTATATACTGTTTCAAAAGAATCAAAAATTAATCCGGTTAATTTCTCAATATGGCTCATTTCAAAGTAAAATCCTTGATCATGGTATAAATGGATTTCTTTGCAGCAGGAGACAATGAATCTAAATATTGATCTTGCGTTAGAAAACTAATTTCATGCGATAAATCGGGATATTTCTTTGCTATTTTAACAATGATCTTAAACGCAGTAAGCCGAACAGATGGTTTTTTGCTTATCTTTCCCCAAACAGGCACACAAACATTGTATAAAAACCCTTCCTGTTCTTCGTTTAGTTCCATTTGCAGTAGAATTTTAAACAATTCCCGCTGATGGTCATCATTCTTGGTAGTTAATGTGCCAATTACACTTTTGATGTGACCTTGTATTCGCGGATCGTTTTGTTCCATGCAACTCCACAGTAACCAGGCCGCCCGCCAGGAATAAGGTTGCTTATTCGAAATTGCCAATATAATTGCCTCATCAAAATCCTCCGGATGAGCATCCATGTAAGAAATCATTCCAACTTTATAAGCGCTTATTAAAACGTGTTCTAGTGAAGTTTCCATGAGACGGATATAGTAGCTGTAAAAATAATTCTTAATGGCTTATAAAACTGCTTGTTAGTGGTGATTAATTTTCTATTTGTCGTGCTAATCGCATGAAATATAATTTATTAGCATGTGTTTTTAATTCATCAGGTATTCGAAGGGCAAAAGGTCTCCTATTCGTTGTTTAGACATTGCCCCTGAAAAATCTACACCAATTGGATCATAATATCCATCCTTTTCAAAGTAAACAGAATCCATTTTTACAGTTATAATAGAATTCAATCTGTATTTAACAATTAAATCTCCCTTATTTTTAATATAACCAGAACTACTATCATTTTTAAATACAAGTGAGTTAGAATAAATTGGTGCTTTTGATCCAATAGAAAAACTTTTGGATAAAAGATTATCATCTGAAAGCAAAACATGATATTTTCGAGATTGTATTAAGTTCCCCTGGTAAAGTAGCCTAAAAAAATGCATCCGAGAGCCAAGGTATGTGCTTTTTCTTCTTTCCTCAACTTGCCTTCTTTCGGATTCATCTAGTGTTAATAATTCATCTTTAAACAAATAGTTTCCTAACATAATGAATGATTCCGTAAGTTGCCCCAATTCATTGGTTGTGCTGCTATAATTGAATTTATCAAGGTAATAAGTGATAGTATAAGCTAGCGCTTTATTATGAATAAGGATTGGTTTTAAAGAAAACGCGCTTAATGCTCCGCTATCAGGATTATAATGAAAACGGAGGTCTTTTTCATTAAGAATATCACATTCTGATGCATTTTCAGATTCGCCTAGAAATTCTCTCTTAAATATCCTTAAATTTCTATTCCAATTGCTTTTTGCTTTAACTAAAACCTCATTCAATTCTTTTATTTTTGGAGAAAGATAAATATGATACATTTTATTGCTGCTGTGTTCAGATATTGTAGTGGAGTAGTAGCCAATCAGACTTATTGTAATTGGCATAGAACTGTATTTGGATATATCCAGCTTAAAATTACCATGTTTATCTGCTGCGGTCCCTATGGATGTTCCGCTAATGTAGATAACTGCAAAGCTTAAAGTACTATCGGTTGACCGATCATAAACAGTACCTTTAAATGTCTGGCAATTAGTAGATGAAAGCGAACTGATAAGTGCGATTATAACGATTGTATTTCTCATAGGAAAGAGGTTAGTTATCAGAATTAATCCTACTAAATTTCAAATTTAAAAGGATCCAATCTCTCAAAAAAATAGAAAACTTATAGGAAACTGTTTTTTTATCTGTGTTTTTCATTCTCAAAATTCATGCCGTATCAAATGGATTCTATTGAGACAGATATTATTAGCGTTTAGAATAATAAGTCGGGGTAACCAACACTTCGGAAGGCAATTTTTACTTTCGATTCTATATTATCGAAAAGAATTCCACCTTAATGATTCAAAATATTAATAACCTGAAAGAAATAATAGCTTTTGCACTATTAGATTACCATAATCTATTGAAAATAATCCGAATATGGTTCACATTCCGAGAAATATTGTGCTGGTGTTTTACCGGAAAATAATTTGTAATCGTTTATCATATGCGATTGATCGTAATACCCGCAAGTATAGGCCAATTCCGTGAGGTTAATACTTTTATTCCTTTGCTTTTCGCGCAATGTATTCTGAAACCGTACGGTTCTTAAAAATTGTTTAGGCGAAGAACCTATGTATTCAGCGAAAATCCGCTCATATTGCTTCCGGCTTAAACATGCCGATGAAGAAAGGTCATCAATATCAATTAAACCGCCCGATAGGTTTATTAATGCTATGCTATTAACAATTCGGTTTACTTCATATTCTCTTGCCCTATTTTGTAACTGACTGAAAAGAAATTTTTCGACTACCTCAATTTTTTCTTCGAAAGTTACCGATTCATATAACTCGAATTCCAGTTCAGCTACCTTACCTTTTAAGAGGTATTTTAAGGGTATATTTTGGTCGAAAAATTCATTTGAGGGAATATCAAAAAATAGTTTTGCACCATACGGTTGAAAGGAGATTGAAAACAGCGATAGTTTCCCCGAAACAACTATGTCGTAGTAATTTTTCTGCTGACCGCTCAGAATTGTGTTTTCCAAAAGAGGCTTGTTTTCGTCCAATGCTTTTGGTTTATCGCCTAAATAAAACATCAATTCCATTAACCCATTGGGAACTATTCGCTGTATATGTTGGTTTCCAATGGGCAAACAATCTTCGATTGCCCAATATTGTTTTACATATTGAGATAAAAAAACTGATGGCTTTGAGATATGATAGCTCACTTTATTTTATTTCGGTAAAATTACAAACTTTTAAAGATGGGGTTGTGATTACCAATTTAAAAATCACAATCCAATGTCATTGACTTAAGCATATTAGTTTGACTCCTCCGGAGTCATCGGTTTATAGAAATGCAAGCATTTCTATAAACATCCGACCCCCAACTGGGGTCGAAGAACCTTAAGTCAATGACATTTAATCACAATCCCATAAAGTCACCTACTAATTATCTCCATATAAGCCAAGCTTATTCCCTTCGCTATCAATAAAAAGAGAAAAATAGCCGCGATTTTCAGCCTGAATTTTCGTTTTTGGCTGAATTATCTTCCCTCCATTTTTCTCAATTCTACGCATGGTATTATCTAAATCATTTTCGGTATTTAAACTTACCAACACCCCATCTTTGGAAGGGTTAAAATCCGGAGCAAAAGATATAGCCCCTTCGCCCGAAGGAAAGCAAGCCATTTTCTCCGTTCCACAATCTATCTCTTGCAACTCAATTTCCAAAATAGTACTGTAAAACTTAACGGCTCTCTTAAAATCTGTTGCCGGAATCTCAACCCATGAAACTAACTTTTTCATTGTCATCATTTTTAAATTAAACATTAAAGAACAATGCGAAAGTATATTCAAAAAACAGGGAAGAATTGTAAAACTGCGACATTGTGACGATTCCCGGAATTGTAAACAGCGGATAGATGCTCCAGAATGTATCACGAAACCCCAAAACAGGATGCATGCATCGCTGGATTAATACCACAGCCCTATTGAATGTGATATTCGTTAACTATTTTTGGGGGAACATGGAATACACCAGATCGGCGACTGAGCAATCCCTTCCGGAATTATACCTTAAGCGAGCCACGGAATCCCCGGGCAGCATAATACGATTCTGCACCGTTATGGTACACAAAAACATGGTTGTAGCGCCAATCACAAAAGAGTGCGCCACCAAGTTTTCGAATATCCTCTGGTGTTTTCACCCAGCTTGATGTTTTGGTGTCGAAATTTTCTCCTGCCATTTGGCGGGACTGTAATTCCCGGTATTGCTCTTCTGTTAAGAGCTCAATGCCCATGGCTGCTGCCATCTCTAAAGCACTGGTTTCCGGTTTATGTTCTTTCCTTGATTCGAGCGCTTCACGGTCGTAGCAAACGCTTCTGCGGCCCTTTGGACTTTCGGCTGAACAATCGTAAAAAATGTATTCACCCGTCTTTGTATCGAGACTCACAACATCCGGTTCACCGCCAGTACGTTCCATTTCGTTGAGTGACCACAATTTTTCGGCATTAGCTTCAAGCCTGGCTTGTACTTGAGCCCATTCAAGACCTTTATGGCGGTTCATGTTTTTCTCAAAACGGACTCTCAATAGGTTGAGTAGTTCTTCGCGTTGTTCGGGTGACAACACCTTTTTATTGCTATTCATGCTGTTTATATTTTTTATTTCCGGTAAATCAGTGTGTTAAACAAATAATTACCGAAAATTGTTTTATTCCATTGCTGCAATGGGATTCACTTTTTCATTTATGGATTAACTGTCCTTCCCGATGATTTTTCTATCCGCAGGTCTGAAATACCAATATACCATAGCTACCCACATAATATTTATATAATTTAGGCATAATAGCTAATCAAGCTTTATGAAGAACAGAATTTTAGACTGTTGCTGTCCATCTGCCCAATATTTTTTTACAAATCCGATTGATTTAACCTCTTTAAAAATATTAAGTGAGGTTGGGCTAATGTACCAATTCTCCTCAAAAATAAATGAACTGACATTGTTGCGTAAATCTTCAGAATCCAAATCCTGGCCACATAATTTTTCTAACTCATCATAAGTCAAATAAATAAAGCTTTTATCGACAAGGTGTATAGGGTCATATGCCTTTAAGCTATTATTCTGAATCTGATCAATAACCGAATTAACATATTTTAATGGATCAAAACCATACCAATAAGGATAGCCTGAAGTATTAGAAAAATCAAATTCAGTAAATATGCTTTTTGCAACTATTTCACCTTTATCTAATGTATTTGGTTTTACATAAAAGCTCAACCTTTTGATTACTTCTGCTGATCCATTGGGGCTCCAAACCTGAATAGGACACCAAAACACAACTTCCTTTTTAAATGATTTAAAATCATTTGTAGCTTCCCACTTTTCATGAAAAAATAGCTCGCTCAATTCAGAATAATTTGTAACACCTTTGGTCCAGCCAAGCTGATCCTTAATCTTTTCCAAAGGAACTTTTTTATCAACAAAATACTTTTGATCAGGCGAATAAACGCTTATCCGACCTTCAAGAATTGGTTTAAATGATATTGTCATCAGTTTTTCCAAATCCAATCCGCTTAACCATTCTTTTGGCGACTGGGGATTATCCAATCCTGCTACATACCATATTTTTACTTCGGAGCCAAGGACCTCATTTTTTTTGATACCTGAATTTCGACTGCAACAGCAGAATAAACTCGTTAACAAACCAAACATTATTATTATTTTCATTTCTTGAAATTTTAAGTTAATAAACATTTAATATAATCTGATTTTCAGGTACCTGCTTAACCTGGGTCGTTAAAAATTTGCCTGAACAATCGTAACATATTTGTGTCTCAATATATGTCCCGGAAATTTTACTTTCATATTCAATGAGTTTTTGTCTTTTTTCAAACTCACTCATTAAATTTGAGTTCTCCTTAGTAGTATTATAGGGTATTATTATAATTCCAAGTATTAAAACTGCAGCAACTGCTGATAAAACAGAATATAACTTTTTTGTAAGAATTATTCTTTTGCTTTCAAGTTTCTTCCATGCTTTCTCCTTATCTAAATAAAGAGTACTCGAATCAACTCGAAACTTAATATAGGTATCTATGTTATTTTCCAATTGCATCGTATCCAATTTTTATCAGATGTTCTATTAAAAATTTTCTTGCCATAGTCAACTGTGACCTGGAAGTGCTTTCTTTTATTTTCAACTTTCGAGCAATCTCAGCATGAGAATAACCTTCTATTGCATAAAGATTAAAAACCGTTCTATATCCTGTGGGCAATTTTTTAATTAAGGAAAAAATCTGATCATCGATTTCATTACCGGGATTAATCAAATATAAATTTTTGTCTAAACTCTCAATTTCTACAAGTTCAAGATCATTTTTACTCCTTAAAAACATTAAGCATTCATTTATCATAATCTTTTTAATCCAGCTTCTCAAACTATTCTGCCCACGGTCCTCAAATTTTTCAAAATTCCCGAAGACCTTTATAAATCCATTATTAAGGAGCTCCTCCGCAATTTCTCTGTTCCCAATATATCTATAGCATACGGTATACATATAATCAGCATATTGATAATATAAATCTTTCTCAAACTGGTTTCTGTCTTTCTTCGAAATCATCAATTATATTTTTCATTAATATAAATGCAGATTTATAACATAACGCTGTTTAGTATTTTGATTTTTCTGCAGAGGGGTATTCTATTGTGATTAATTAGCCAATCGAATGCGGGCAAGCTGTCAAAGAATGAGTACAGCGAATTTACCTGCAAAGCTAAGAGGAGAATCCGTTGGTTTACACTTTCCCTAGGATAGATGCTTACTAAGCACCGATAACAGCAAATCCTGCCGGGTAGGCTTACTTACATAATCGCAACATCCCGCATCAAATGCTTTTTGTTTTTCATCCTGTGCAGCATAGGCTGTTTGAGCTATTACTTTTAAATGTGGCTTATGCTTCCTAATTTCTTTTGCGGCTTCGTATCCATTCATATCGGGCAACCGAATATCCATTAATACTAAATCGATTGCTTTGGAAAGGCAAATTTCAATAGCTTCGCGGCCATTATCAGTTAGTAGGATATTTAAACCGTTATCCGACAAAATTTCTTTTAAATACTCAGCATTATAGCGATCGTCCTCAACAATCAGGATCACTTTATTGCGAATATTATTGGAATAGAGCGGCTCTGTTATAATTGGCTCAACTTGTAAAACCTGGGATGCTATATATGGAATTGTAAATGAAAAAGAACAGCCTTTATTTGGTCCTGAATCCAGAAATATATCCCCTCCTAACAGATTAACCAAACCTTTTACGATTGATAACCCTAAACCTGTTCCCCCAATATTTCGGACATCGCCTTGATGTAACTGGGCAAAACGTTCAAATACAACATTTTGTTTATCCGGTGGAATTCCTATTCCTGTATCGGTCAAATAAAACACAAGATTATGGTTTGAATCGTATTTGCACCCACCTTCGATTGTGCCTGTTTCGGTAAACTTAAAAGCATTACTGATAAGATTAATGAATATTTGTTTCAACTTGCCCTTATCGGTAATAATTATATTATCCGATTTATTGCAATGGGCTTTCAAACTAAAATGAATATGCTGCTTCCCAATTCTATTTTGGTACTCGTAAAAGAAGTTAAGAAGCTCAGTAAATAAGTCGGTTAAGTTACATTCCTCTCTATTAACGGGTAATTGCCCTGATTCAATTTTGGAAATATCGAGTATATCGTTAATAATATCGAGCAAATCGTTACACCGTTGATTAATGATTGTGGAGAATTTTTCCAGTTTGAGCTGGTTATTATAGTTTTTCACCAATAAGCTCGAAAAGCCCATAATGGCATTCATGGGAGTACGAATTTCGTGGCTCATATTCTGAAGAAAAGCTGTTTTTAACCGATCGCTTTCTTCGGCTTTCTCTTTGGCTTTGATTAATTCCTTTTCTGTTTCTTTTATGGCTGTTATATCTCTCACATTGACAACTACCGCTTTTATAGCAGGGTTGTCGATAAAATTTTGCGCGGCAGCTTCATACCAGATGTATTTTTTATATTTATGCTTATGCCGGTATTGTACCCGAATTACGTCTCCCTTTTTTGATAATACTTCATTAAATGCATCAATAACTTTCCCTAAGTCGGCTGGATAAATTACATTTTGAATCGGCCCTTTTAATTCTTCAATGGAATACCCTGTGTCTCGCAATGCAGCATCGCTTATATAAACTTGTTCTCCTTTTTCATTTATTAAAACAAAGGTATCATTTGAGTTTTTAAGCATTAGCCTAAATTTTTCTTCGCTTTCTTCGGCTATTACTTTGGCCCTGATAAGTTCCTCTTCAGCCAACTTTTGCCTGGTAACATCGCGTCCGGACCCTACAACGCCTATTAAATTACCTTCAACATCAAATAGCGGCGCCTTATGTACATCCAGAAAAAGGAACGTATTCCTTACATTCCCATATTCATCGAACTGCATTTTTTTCATTTCATGCAGGGTGATGGTATCGGTATCTGCACATATTTCGCCAAAGGTATGCCAGTTGGGTTCGTTGGGATGCAAATCGCGTTCGCGTTGTGCAAAAAATAAATCGGTTTTGCCGATAGGCTCTGAGGTGTCTGATGCGCTTAGTATATTTTCGCACAAAGCTTTATTGGCGAAAATATACCGATTATTTAAATCCTTCGCCCACAGCATATCTGGCATAGTATCGCTCATTAACCGCAAAAGTGTATAAAGATCGTGATATTTAGTCTCCCTTTCATATAGCTCAGCTTCTGTCTTTTTGCGCTTGGTAATATCTCTGGCAATATTTAGTATTTCGGGTTTATTATTGTAATTTATTACCATTGCTTTTACTTCACAATGCAAATCATACCCTTTTTTATGCCGGAAGATTGTTTCAAAATTCGAAATACCTTTGGTTTTCAAATCCTCAATACGTTTGTTTAATTTATCCTGAGTTAAACCTATTTCTAAATCGTTTGGGTTTATTGCTATCATTTCCTCCTTGGTATACCCAAGCATTTTAGCTGCATTTTCATTCATGTCGAGGATTTGCGGGGACAACTCCTCCTCTCTAATGCTAAATATAGTGATACTATCGGTATTTGCTTCAAAAAGCTCCTTGTACTTTTTTTCACTTTCCTCGGCTCGCTGTCGCTCTTTTATAAAATTATTATGCAGAAATCGTATAATTAAAAATATAAAGATCGAACAATAAAGCGCGGTTATCAGGCTATCTATCCATCGGTTTTTTTCTGAAGGAATGGCAACTATAAGGTCGGGGCGGTATAATTGAATCAGATAAATAATTACAACAAGTGTTACAAATAATGTAATAACATAATTTTTTTGTTTTTCCGAAACACCAATTAATGAGAGTATTAGAGCAACAAAGCCAACCATTAAATCAGAACCGTTCATTCCTCCATCAAAAACCCAAATAGTCGAAATTCCCAGAAAAGAAATAACAATCATCGGAATTTTGAACGGCTCCACTACTCCTTTGAACCGGATAAAATAATAAAGAAGGAGAAGTATAAACGCAAGGATAAGGCAAATAATTAGTGTAATTTTTGAGGGTGAAATAATGGAGCTGAGAATAGCACCATTTATACTAATTAATATTCCAAATACTATGGCCGATAAAAATAACCGGTTCTCTAACGAAAACTTTTTTTCTTCGCCAAACACAAACCTAATGGCTTTTTTAATCATACGGTGTAAAATAAATGAACCCAAATAACTTAACTAAAGGCATTTTAAGTTAATATTAATTAAACAATAATCCGAGTAAAACTTTCAATCTATAGAAAAAGTTCAAAATTATCTGAAATGAAAAGCGCTGTATTGCCAAAGTTACTATATGTTTTATTTAGCTGTCTTTGAGGTGATAGAATACTCTTATTAATAAACTTGAATTCATTCACCACCATGTTTATTCCGGACTTAAGATTTGTCAACATTTCAAGTGCCTTTTACTGCCCATTGTTTCGATGCTTCGTTTTATCCTTTTCCATAAGTTTAAAGCACTATTTTCTCTTATGAATTTCATTATATTTGAAATGTGTTTCGATTATACAAATAAGATCCCAAATGAAAAATACAACACAGCTCCATTGCTTTTTTTTCTCGTTTACGTTGCTAATTATAACAGAGTTTGCTAATTCGCAAGATAGTAACTGGACACATTTTAGAGGCAATCACTTAAACGGCATTTCAACCACCGATAACATTCCCTTAAAATGGGACACCTCTAGTATTAAGTGGAAAACGACAATTCACGATAAAGGATATTCGTCGCCTGTAGTTTTTGGCAACCAAATATGGATAACTACTGCTACACCCGATGGAAAAAAATTATATGCGGTTTGTTTAGATTATCTGACAGGGAAAATCGTATTTGACATTAAGGCCTTTTCTCCCGAAGATGTAATCGGAAAACATTCGGTCAATACTTATGCCAGTCCTACACCATGCATCGAAGAAGGCTTTGTCTATGTTCATTACGGAAGTTTAGGTACGGCCTGCATTAAAACATCCGACGGATCTATCGTTTGGAAACGGAATGACCTGAAATGCAACCATGTTCAAGGACCGGGATCATCCCCAATAATTTATAAAAACTTGCTGATCCTTCACTATGAGGGCATCGACGTCCGGTATATTGTTGCACTCGACAAATCAACCGGTAAAACTGTTTGGAGAACTGACCGGCCTGATAAACCCTATGAACCGTTACTGGAAATCGGCAAAAAGGCCTACATTACCCCTATTATTGTGAATGTCAAGGGGCGGGATCTATTAATCTCGAACGGCTCAGCGGTTTGTTGCGCGTACGATCCTCTTTCAGGAGAAGAAGTATGGAGAGTTGTCAGAGGAGCGGAATCCACCGTCCCCATGCCTATTACCGAAAAAGGAATTGTATATTTTTATACCGGTTCTATGGACGATACCGCAGGAACAGTATTTGACGAAATTGTAGCTGTAAACCCCGATGGAAAAGGCGATATAACCGAAACAAATATTCTTTGGAAAAAACGGGATGACATAACCCATACGCAGATGCTGACACCTGTAATAAAAGACGGCCTTATATATACTGTTAGTTCGAAGAATATCCTTATGTGCATTGATGCAACCAATGGGGAGGAAATCTGGTCGGAACCACTAAAGGTAACGTATAACGCTTCTCCGGCATATAAAAATGGGAATATCTGGTTTTTCTCGGTCAAAGGAGATGTTCTCGCCATTAAGGCAGGCAGGAAATACGAGGTGGTAGCTCAAAATCGCATGGACTCCGGCATATGGGCAACACCTGCAATAGTAAGGCAATCGATTATAGTAAGAACCGAGAAGGATCTTTATAGGATTGGGAAGTAAAAAAAGTATTCATATAATTTGATCTTACTCTAAATTACTTATTGCTTCATTTGTCCAATAAACTTTATGCTCAAAGTCCATATTTTAATTTAATATCATCGTGCGTATGAATTCTACCCTCATCAATATCTCTTAAGCCACGTTCGACTCCTGATTTTTGTTCATTTGAAAAATCGTACCACCAATCTTTGTAAGATCCAAACCGAATCTCTGTGAACTTCCGTATTATATAAAATCACGTTGAATACATTCTTATTCCCTTTTTAACTAACTTTATGTCATATCCTTTTTTTACTTAGCTTTGCATAAAATTTCATACAATGGATTTCGATTACAATTCATCCAGGAGTAATATGATACTCCCCGAATACGGCCGTAATATTCAAAAAATGGTAGAATACTTAAAAAGTCTTCCCGACCGTACCGATAGAAACCGCATGGCGCAAGCCATAATTAATGTTATGGGGAACCTCAACCCGCACCTTCGCGATGTGGCCGACTTTAAGCATAAGCTTTGGGACCACCTTGCCATTATTGCCAATTTTGACCTGGATATCGATTACCCATACGAAATTCCCCAACGCGAAGTATTGTTCGAACGACCTAAGAGGGTTCCATATTCCCAATCGTATGTGAAATTTCGTCATTATGGCAAAGTACTCGAAGATTTGGTAAAATCGGCAGCAAAAATGCCTAATGGGCCTGAAAAAGACAGCTTTATTCAAACGGTAGCCAACCATATGAAAAAATCGTACCTTACATGGAACAAAGAAATTGTAAGCGATGAGCTCATATTAAAAGATATGGCAACCCTTTCGGGAGGTTTACTTTCACCCGGCTTAGAAATTAAACTGAGCGAAACACGCGACATTCTGAACAAGAATAAACAGCAGCAGCAACAACATCAGCAACCCCAGCGGAAACACTATCAAAAAAAACTAAAGTGATATAAAATCACCCCTAATTTCTTCGTCTTAGCTAATGGCTACATTTGAGATTAAAGGAGGCTATACACTCAATGGCGACATTTATCCACAGGGCGCCAAAAACGAAGCCCTTCAGGTTATTTGCGCCTGTTTGCTCACTCCTGAGCCGGTAACTATTCATAATATCCCCGACATCAAAGATGTGAATATTCTAATTGATGTCCTCCGGGAATTGGGAGTGAAAATAACATCCACAGCCCCCAACTCCTATATTTTTCAGGCCGATAATGTTAACATCGATTACCTTTACGAACAATCGCTAAAAAGTAAGGCGTCCAGCCTCCGGGGTTCTATAATGATTATTGGGCCGCTGCTTTCACGGTTCGGCATAGGCTATGTGCCTCGTCCGGGCGGTGATAAAATCGGCCGTCGGCGTCTCGACACCCACTTTATTGGGTTTCAAAAACTCGGGGCCGAATTTAGTTACGATGCCATCGGCAACTATTTTAAAGTAAATGCCCAAAACCTCCGTGGCGCATACATTTTGCTCGACGAAGCTTCGGTTACCGGAACAGCCAATATCCTGATGGCTGCTGTTTTGGCCAAAGGCACTACCACGCTTTACAATGCAGCCTGTGAACCTTACCTGCAACAACTTTGCAAAATGTTGATAAGCATGGGCGCAAAAATTCAGGGAGTTGGTTCGAATTTATTGACCATTGAAGGGGTTGAATACCTGAGTGGATGTGAGCATACCATTCTCCCCGATATGATTGAAGTGGGTAGTTTTATTGGAATGGCTGCGCTTACGCACTCGGATCTCACCATAAAAAATGTTTCGTTCAATAACCTGGGAATGATCCCCATGCAATTTGAACGACTCGGAATAAAACTCGAACTCCAAAACGATGATATTCATATCCCGGCACAGGATTTATACCAAATTGAAACATTTATTGACGGGTCGATACTGACCATTGCCGATGCCCCATGGCCAGGCTTAACACCCGACTTGCTCAGTGTTTTTCTGGTAATTGCAACGCAAGCAAAAGGAAGTGTGCTTATTCACCAAAAAATGTTCGAAAGCCGTTTGTTTTTTGTAGATAAACTGATTGACATGGGCGCTCAAATTATACTTTGCGATCCGCACCGTGCTACCGTTATTGGCCTGGCCAATAAGTTCCGGTTACGGGCCACCACCATGACATCGCCCGATATACGCGCCGGGGTAGCATTGCTTATTGCTGCCCTATCGGCCGAAGGTACCAGTATCATTCATAACATCGAACAGATCGACCGCGGTTATGAGCGTATCGATGAGCGCCTTAATAAGCTTGGAGCCCAAATATTGAGAATTGGGTAAATTGAGTTTAACGTTTCTTAACAATTCAAACAAGAACTTTTTAAATCAAAATCTGTTTAATATC
>Ga0316608_1000094_pt1 | contig 47804 bp, 46 predicted proteins | sample MIS2016152B_MG_FD_207673 | JGI IMG/M metagenome (GOLD analysis project Ga0316608, IMG submission 207673) | Microbial mat bacterial communities from Middle Island sinkhole, Lake Huron, Michigan, United States - MIS.2016.152B | ecosystem: Environmental > Aquatic > Freshwater > Lake > Sediment... | reverse complement strand
AATCAGTTTTATTTTTTCTTCGGTTTTTTCCATCTTTATTTTTTTTACAAAGATAAAAAAAAAAGAACGAATATTTATAATAATATTTGAACATTTTTGACACCCCACCTGTAGGGTCTTAAAATCATATTCTAAAATTATTCGCACTTTACTTAGAATTACTTTTATATATACATAATTTCAAATAAATGAACACCAAACATCAGTATTACCATTGTTTTCAATAAAATTGCCATATTTACACTTAAAGTATTACTTTAATAAAATATTTCTATAAATACCCTAAAGTAATCCTTTAAGTAGTTTTTTTTTATTTTACCATAAAATAAATGGTATTTTGTTTGGTATTTAATTGAATGTGTGTTATGTTTGCATCGGATTTCAATGAAGAAACCGGTATTTTTAAATTTAATAATTTCAAAATCAGGTGTGCGAAATCTTAGGACGGAATCCGTACCTATATAGATAAGCCGATTTCTTCAAACGCACCCATTTTTATATTTATGTTACACACAAAACAAAATGCTTTCTTGTTGAGTTCAAGAAAGAATTCCATTGCAAAAGCAAAGGAACTGATTGCAGCCTTACAGGCAGATGTTCAAGAACTCTCAAACGTGAACATCACAAGTGAAGGAATCGAAGCCTTGAGAACGAAGTTGAATAACTTGATCAATGGCGGTACAGACAAATTATTGAAAAATAAATTGTCGATCCTGTTCTCACAAAAAGAGCAGTGTAAAAAACAATTGATGAGTCTGGTTGTCAAAATCCTGACCACAATGAATCACCCTATTGGCCAAGAACTCAAGGTTTCAATGTTTGCCTTTGGATGTTCTATCACGATGAAATCCGATAAGGAAATGATTCTTATGGTAAAAGATTTGATCCTCAGTATTGAGTCCTCGCCTACTGCTTTTTATGAAGTGGGTTTCTCACCTGACTTTCTATCTCAGATTAACGAAGCATACAGTAACTTTGTTCGTTCGCATGAGCTTTTCCACGCCGATTTAAAGGCGAGAAAGCAGCAAACAGAATACAGAAACACAGAGTATGCAGAGTTTTTCTCCGAGTTGAAAGTGTATGTCAAACGTGCAAAGCAATGGTTGGCATACACGGGTAGCACACGTGTAGATAATTATATTATTTACAAGGTGAGCAAAAAATCCACAAATTCATCTCTTGTTGAAACTCTGGAAACCACACCACCAGCCATGGAACAGTTGGTTTCAGACTCAGAAACGAATCAACACGCAGCTTAGTTCAGTTGCGCTTTGAGGCGCGCCTCACTTTATAATACCAAACGAGTATTTACGAGGCTTGATCAGACGTGTCGAAAGGCACGTCTTTTGTTTAATTTTGCAAAATACTATGAATAAAATCTACTCATGGAGTTCATGCCAGTTAATTTTTGAGTAACAGACCGGCTCATTTTTTTAACAATTATCTCAATAAATCTCCAAAAATCCATTATCTTTGCATGAACAAATAAAATATTAGGCTTCTAAAGGAATCCTTTGGAAACACCGCATAAACGGGTAAGAAACAGAATTCGAATGGCAAGGAATCAAAAGACAAGTTATTATAGTAGAAATGTAAAACAATAGCTAATTAAAATTATGCAAAGATTTTTCAATACTACCGGATATTGCAACCCTCAAAAACATTACGTAGTAGATCCAACAAGGGGCCTATTGAAAGAAATCTATCATCTTATTGAAGATGAGCAATATTTTCTCATTCATGCCCCGCGTCAATCGGGCAAAACAACACTGTTGCATTCACTTTGCAAACAATTAAATACTGAAGGGAAATACATTGCTGTTACTTTTTCCATGGAGAATGCAGGAGCAAGAAGTCTTTCAATCGATAAGGCGATGTATATCAGTATTGAAAGCATTTATGAGGCAGCAAAGAACTTTCTACCTGAAACAGAACAACCTCCAAAAGTAACAAACTACGCTCCTTTAGAAAATCTTATCTATAAATACTTAACAGACTGGGCACAACAGCAAAGCAAGTCTATTGTTTTGTTTGTCGATGAAATTGATTCAATATGGGACGATGTACTCATATTGACTTTACGACAACTGCGAAACGGTTTCCAATTCAGACCAGAAAACTTCCCTGCCTCAGTGGCATTGGTTGGTCTGCGCGACATCAGAGAATACAAGAGTAAAGTAAGATCATTAGATGGAGAAATGGGCAGCGGTTCACCCTTCAATGTAAAAGCAGAATCGTTTTCGCTTAAAAACTTCACTAAAGAACAAATTACACAACTTTTTCAACAACATACCGATGATACAGGACAAAAGTTTTCGGAACCAGTGATAAATTTAATTCATAGCTACACCGGAGGACAACCTTGGCTCGTCAATGCGCTGGCAAACGAAATAACAACAAAAATCCTCAAACGGGATTACAGCCAGGAAATAACCACAGAAATTGTAGATACAGCAAAAGAAAACCTGATACAACGCCGCGATACTCACTTAGACAGTTTAATGGATAAGTTAAGCGACCCAAGAGTTAAAAACATTGTGCAAGGTATTCTTATTGGAAGCCCACTTTCTACCAATACCTATAATGATGATTTGCAATATACCATTGACTTGGGCATTGTGGTTGTTGAAAATCAAATAATCAAAATTTCCAACAAAATATATGCTGAAATAATTCCAAGAGTGCTCAATGCAGGTTTCCAAGGTGCAATAGCCCCTGTTATTGAGCCAGATTGGTTTATCAAAGAAGGAAAGCTAAATTTAGATGCTTTGCTGAAAGAATTTCAAAAATTTTATCGCAGACACTCGGAAAGCTGGATGGACAACTTCAGTTATCTCGAATCTGGCAAGCAGCTTTTATTAATGGCATTTTTGCAGCGCATTGTGAATGGTGGTGGCAAAATAGATCGCGAAATGGCTTATGGCAGAGGTCGCACTGATTTAACCATCGAATTTGGCGGCAAAACTTTTATCATAGAACTCAAAATTAAATATGATAGTGAAGTTCGGCAAGATGGATTGAATCAACTTTCGGGCTACCTCGATAAAGTGGGGCAATCAAAGGGGTATTTAATCTTGTTCGAACCCAAACCATCGAAAGTAATCCCTTGGGAGCAACGTATAAAATGGGAAGAAACAGAATTCGAATGGCAAGGAATCAAAAGACAAGTTATTATAGTAGAAATGTAATCAAACAAATCAATAGCAAAATAACAAAATAGCACAATAAAACCTATCTCATTCTTGTGTATATTTTTGAAACACCACTTGTATAAAAAATATACACATTCTAAAGCAAAATCAAAAACAGCTAAACACTAAAAAACAATATAACAATCCATTAACAATTTTGGCATGACAATGGCATATTTGAATCATGTAGAAAATATTCATGATTCATTCGAAAATGGAAAGTATTATTAAAATCGAAAATATATCAAAAGTATTTAGCAACGGAGAAGTTGAAACTTTGGCACTAAATAAGATCAACCTAAGCATACAAAAAGGTGATTTTGTAGCAATTATGGGTCCATCTGGTTGCGGAAAAACAACGTTACTCAATATAATAGGATTGTTAGATAATGCAAGCTCAGGTTATTACTATTTTAATCAAATAGAGACACAAAAACTTACCGAAAATAGAAGATCAAAATTAAGAAAAGGTAAAATTGGTTTTGTATTTCAAAATTACAACCTGATCGAAAATCTTAATATATTTCAAAATGTTGAACTACCACTACTATACTTAAAGGAAACGTACAGTATTAGAAAACAAAAAGTTGAAGCCATACTAGAGAAATTGGGTATTGCCCATCATATAAAAAGCACCCCTTCTCAACTCTCTGGTGGACAACAGCAAAGAGTGGCCATTGCACGAGCTCTTGTTGCCGATCCCATGCTCATTCTGGCTGATGAACCCACAGGCAACCTCGATTCCAATAACGGAGATAAAGTGATGAACCTCCTTCAACAGATAAACAGAGAAGGAACTACCATTGTGATTGTAACGCACTCACAAAAAGATGCAACTTATGCACGCAGAGCAATTAAGCTTTTTGATGGAATTATTCTAAACGAAACATATAAATAAAGTAATGATTACAAATTATTTATATAGCGCTTGGGGTTTTTATCGAAAGAATAAAGCTTTTCTATTTTTAAATCTATTGGGATTAGCAGTTGGATTAGCCTGTAGCATAGCAATTTTTATTTACATAATGAATGAATTGAACTATGATAAATTTCTTAATGATTACCAAAAAGTTTTCCGCATAAATACAAGCTTACTATACAACAACAAGATAATAACTACCTCACAAAGTAGTATTTGTTTGGCATCCACAATTAAAAAGGAAATCAAGGAGGTTGAAAGCTCGGCTTATTTTACAATTATAGGAAACAGAGCATTTTCTAATAGTACAAAAACTTATTATGAAGATAGAACATGCTATGCAGATTCAAATTTTTTCGAATTGTTTCCATTCCGATTTATTAAAGGAAATCCTTCAACCTGTCTTAATAATTTGAAGGATATTGTTCTTACAAGCTCTGCAGCATCAAAGTATTTTGGAAATGAAAATCCCATGGGTAAAACCCTGATTTTGAAAAATGATCATAATGATATGGGGCAAGTTAAGGAAGAAAAATACACAGTTACGTCCGTTATAGAAGATATCCCAACACAATGCCATTTTCACTTTGACTTAATATCCAAAAGACCCGCATATCCTGATTCTATCATGAAGTATTTGTGGGCTTCGATCTCAGGATACACTTATATCAGAGTAAAAGATGCTTTATTAGTGGAAAATATTCAAAAACAAATCGATGGCTTTCATGAAAAATACATAATTCCAACACTTTCTGAAGCTCTAAAAAAAGACGAGGCGACAATTAAAAAAGAATTTAGTTGGACAAACGAGCTAATGAGAATGGATCGATTACATATTTCATCGATTAGAGAAGGTATGTCGGAAGAAGTAACCGATCCAAAACTATTGGCAATATTCACGGCACTTGCTATTTTATTGCTTCTTATTGCTTGTATAAACTTTATAAATATAAGCACAGCTATTTCATCACAAAGGGCAAGGGAAACAGCAATTCGTAAAGCAAGCAATGCATCGCAGCGCCAATTGTTTTACCAATATATAACGGAGTTTGTGTTATTAACTATTTTCTCAGTACTTATTGCAATGGTTTTAGTTGAAAGCTTTCAACCAGTTTTTAATGTACTTATAGGAAAGGAAATAAATATCAATTATATCACAAATCTTTGGTTTTGGTTATTCCTTGTAATTACAATTATTGTAATTACAGCACTTTCTGGTATTTATCCGGCACTTGTTCTCAGCTCTTACAAACCAGTAGAAATCCTCAAAAAAGGAACAGTATTAAAGCCGAAGAACAAAGGAGCAAGAAATGTTTTGGTGACTTTCCAATTTATCATAACATCATGCTTTCTATTAAGTACATTCGCTATTTCAGAGCAAATGAAGTTTTTAAGCAAAAAAGATCTGGGGTTCGACAAAGATCAGATTATTGTCATGGAACGCACTTTCCCAATAAAAGATAAAATGGAATCCTTCATGGATGATTTAAAAAAATTGTCTTTTGTGAAATCAGTATCACTTTCGGCAAGTACAATCAACAGGTTATACAACAAAAGTTTTCTCCAGTACGAAGAAAATGGCAAAATGTATGAAAAACTATATTGCAGCCTTTTTACTGATGAAAACTTTACTAAAACAATGGGGATAGAACTTTTGCAAGGAAGATATTTTTCCAGAGATTCTGATGATCTCTATAACGTTGTCATTAATGAAGTTGCCGCCAAAATATATAAAAAGGAAGCTCTTCATAAATACATATATATTCCAGGCAGAACAGATTCTTTAGGACAACCGATAAAATTCAAAATCATAGGTATTGTAAAAGATTTTAACTTTCAATCTTTGCACACAGGCATTGATCCTCTCGTGATTCAGTATATATCAGGATATTACGATGGATATGTGAACATATTAATTAAAAAGGGCAAAATAAAAGAAACACAACAGGAAATTAAAAAACTCTGGGAAACAAAAGCATCGGGATTTCCAATGCAAACGTTCTTTTTCGATGATGATTTTCAGAAATTCTATCAGACCGAAAAAACCAGTATGGTTCTTCTCTATGTATTTTCAATTATATCAATAATTCTCACAATGCTTGGACTTATTGGTTTGGTTTCTTTTTCACTTAATCAAAGAAAAAAAGAAATCGCATTAAGAAAATCAATGGGAGCCTCCACGGTACAAATCGTCAAACTAATGATCATAAATACAATACCTTCATATTTTGTTGCCTTTATGGCATCTGTGCCAATTTCATACTCTATACTTGACTATTGGTTGAAAACATTTTTTGCATATCATTTAGAAATCAATATATTATGGTTTCTTCTGGTATTTATACTGATGTTTGTTTCCAATCTCATTATAATTATTTGGCAAAGTGCATGGGTAGCGCGTTCACAAACAATTCAATATTTAAAAAGCGAATAACAGATAATCCAATTATAAAATCAATAAAATAGAAAAAGTGTTAAATTCAATAAAAATGTTCATCATGAAAACGTTAAGGAAAAAAATCGTTAGAAAATTCAATTATTTAAAAAACCTACAAAAAGCAATTCTAAGTTTAGTGTTTTTGACGATGGTATCATTCGCATCCACGGCACAAAACGCTTATTCTGTAAGTGGCTCGCTACTGAATGCTAGTGACTCCAAACCGCTCGAATTTGCCAATGTTGCAATTCACAAATTGCCAGACAGCACCTTTGTAAAGGGAAGTGTAACGGATGCCAATGGTATTTTTCGTATTATAGAATTAGCTCCAGGAAAATATTTCCTAAAAGTATCATTTTTAGGCTTTACGCCCTTCACAAAAACTGGAATTGAGCTAACTGAGGAAAAACCAGAACTTGATTTGGGTAAATTCGAATTGGCTGAAAAATCAAAAGAAATTAGTGAGGCTGTTATTGTAGGCGAAAGATTAAAATCTGTTGATCAAGTAGATCGTACGGTTTACACCTTAAATGAACAATCGATTAAATCTTCCAATACGGGTGTGGATGTACTCAAAAAAATCCCAATGATTTCTTCTGATATGCAAAATAACATTAGCTTAAGAGGAAGCAGAAATATTTTAATTCTTGTAGATGGAAAAGAGAGAAACAAAGATTATTTATCCTCCATAGCTCCATCCTCGATTGAAAAAATCGAAATCATGAATAATCCGTCTGCAAAATATGATGGAGCTATTGATGGAGTTATCAACGTGATTCTGAAAAAGGAGAAAAAGGTGGGCTTGAATGCAATGATCGACTATTCTTTACCTGTGAATGATAATATGTTTACATTTACGAATACAAATATTGAATTGGGTTATTACAAAGTGCGATTTTATGCATTCAATAATCTTAACTACTATAAAATTCCATATAACAGTACCACGAATCGGGAATATCCAAACAGCACAGACAATAACGCTTATCAACAAATTATCAACTCAGATTACATCGATAAATATACATCCACCAATGTGGGTGCAGACATATTCTTTAATGATAAAAACACACTAAATTTATCAACAAGCTTCAACCCCTATAATGTTTCAAATTCTGAAAAATGGAAAACTCAATTTTCATCGAATGGAAATACATATAATCAATACTATACAAAATATGAATGGAAAGATAAGTCTAATGGAAATAATTATTCTGCCTATTACAAACACTTGTTTGGTAATCCAGGAAACGAGATCACATTGGACGCCAGCTATTATACTTATGACGGAAAGAAAAATAATACATATCACGATTATAATCAAGAATATTACACAGATACTGAAATTCAATTTTTGCCAGCCAGGATTGAAATTAATAATAATCAAAGGGAATCTGCCGGTATAAAATTGGATTATACTCAAATCCTTAAAAAAACATATCGGCTTGAAACGGGCTATCAAGGTTATTATCAATGGATGCATTCCAATCAGATGGTTAATGATGTAGAGACACAGAAATACAACTACAATGATTTTAGACATAGTGCATATTTAACCATAGCAGCAAATTATAAAAAACTTGGATGGAGTGCAGGTCTTCGTGCAGAGGAATCCTTAATAGATATGAATGATACAGCAAATGCAGAGTATTTATCAATACTGCCCAATTTGAGTTTGTTTTACAAACTAAAAGATAATTTAAATCTGAAGCTTAGTTATCATTCCTCCGTGATCAGACCCGATATGGGAAATTTAAATCCAATATCGAACTTTGTTGATTCTGCAACAATTCGTTATGGCAATCCAAACCTGAAACCCCAACAAGACCATTATTTTGCATTTAATGTAAATTATAATTTTAAAAACAATTATATTTGCCCAGAACTATTTGTAAAATACGGTGACAAGGTTTTTCAGGAAATAAACGTTCTGAACAATAACAATATTACGGAAATAACACCTCAAAACATAGGGAATAATATTGAATATGGTTTAGGTTTAGCTTCAGGGTTTCAATTGGCTAAGTGGTGGAATATAAACATGTACACCCGCTTTGCGCAAAAAGAAAATTTGGCATCAGAAAGCTCAGAGGTTAATCTTCCAGCTAATCACCAGTTTTCATTTATGGTCTCATTTAACTCGACCATGACGATTTGGAAAAACATGAACATTTTTACAGGTTTCTATTATTCAAGCCCAGTACGCGATTTTCAAGTTTATTCTAAGCGTGAACCATTCTACTATTTGTCTTTTGAGAAAGAAATCGTTAAAAATTTAAAATTAGGATTAAACTGGTTCTTGCCCTTCCATCCAAAATTTGTTGTAAACAATACCAAAATAGAATCAGAATCCTACAAACAAACAAATTTTACTTACGTTAAAGTACCTTTTGCAGCATCCATAAAATTAGCCTATAATTTTAACTATGGAAAAGAAGTAAAGCGACTAAATGTAAACAAATCTGGAGATGCAGAAAAGAAGAAATCGGTATTTTAAAAACTTTTAAAAATATCAAATTCGTGTTTTGATTAAAAATCTGTCAGTTAAAAAAGCTGACAGATTTTTTTATAGTTTTCAAAAAAGAGTATTTTTGAATTTCAATTTTAAGAATAAATTCGAACAAAAAAAAGAGGTCTTATAAATAAAAATTGAAGGGATTAGTTTCATGGAAACAGCATTAGAACAAATTTTAACAAGTTTTTGTAAGACCAAGATGATATCATATCTAACTGCGCATCCCGAAGATTTTAAAGAGGCCGTAAAACTTGCTGTTTCGGACAAACAACCCTATTCATGGCGAGCAGCATGGCTGTTATGGAGTTTTATTGGAGAAAATGATCTCCGAATACAAGGTCATATAAAAACGATCATTGACAATATTTCGACAAAAGAGGATGGCCATCAGCGAGAATTACTCAAAATCCTTTTGAAAATGAAACTAAATGAAGAACAAGAAGGGTATCTCTACAGTCTTTGTGTATCGGTTTGGGAAAAGATAAACAAGAAGCCATCCGTGCGTTATACTGCTTTTAGGTTCATCATTGAAATTGCAAAAAAACATTCAGACTTATCCCATGAAATTACTTACTTGGCACATGATCAATATTTAGATACATTATCTCCTGCTGTAAAAAAATCCATTTTAAAAATGCTAAGGGAAATTGATAAAAATTAGATATATAGAAGATTGATAAAAAACTTATATTATATGAACAGATATGTTGTAATTATTATAGGCAGTGGATTATGGTCGGCGACCGAGTGGAATCGGTTTTGTCACTCATCAAATATAGCTTTCACTAATTTTATTAATACTGCTTTTGATATTGTGCTTTCTTCCGATTTATCGAAAATAGTAAATAAAAATATGTCATATAAATCTCAATTTTCTTGTATCAGGTAGGTTATTACGCAAAAACCACCGCTTTTGCCTCTACCTTTGTCTTAACTCGCTAATCTTATCTTATAAAGATTCTCACCAAGAGGTTCACCAAGTTCAGGGTTTTGTAATAATTTTTGTCCAATTCATCCAATTCTCTACCAAGGGATGGAAACTTTTTTAATCGTCGCTTTTATTTGCTTTCAAAATAGGGTGTTGGTGTTATTTTATTTGCCATTTATCATCTCCTTTAATGTTTTACGAGGTAATTCACCATGGCGAATTTTTTTAACATGTTTTAAACCGATTTCAATTTCCCTTAATAAATCAGTTTCTTCTTCACAACCGTCAACAATTGAATTCACAAATTTTAGTAAATATTTTACTTTTTCTTGTGATAAAGTATATAAGTGTTGATTTTTAACTGATTGTCCTATTTCAATTAATACTTGTAGCGTATAATCAAATTTTAATGTTAATTAAAAAAATTTGTTTTTTGCCTCTGCCTGGATATTTCCTGCTGGTGGATAATCGGGTGTAATCATGAGTGGCTATACTTGTGCCAGAGCATTATTGTAATTTGTTTTACAATAAGCCCGTACTATGAGTTCATCGTATTGCTGGATTATTTTAGTCAGGTAAATGAAGAGATTAATGATTTCGTCTTCGAAATTCGGAACAAATAATTGCTGCAGCTACAGAAACATTAAGTGATTCAGCAGTATTTCTTTTTTCCGGATAGCTGGGGATGAAAATCTTTTTATCAATGAAGCCTTCGATCTCTTTTGAAATTCCCGTAGATTCGTTACCCAATACGATCAATCCTTTTTTATCTAAACTTGCCTGAAAAATATTTTCTCCCTGAAGACTTGCACCATAAATTGCATTGCCAGATTTGTTGCAATACTGATTTAAAAAAGCTACTCCATCTATATAATGAACTTTGACCCTGAAAATAGACCCCATGGTTGCCTGAACCACCTTTGGATTGTAGAGATCAACAGTTCCCAAATTGCAGAAAACATCTTCGATACCAAACCAGTCGGCCAGCCGCAGAATTGTTCCCAAATTTCCGGGATCAGAAATTGAATCTAAAAACAAACAAAGCTCTTTACAACATCCTGGAAATTCAATTTTAAAATGCGGAATTTTTAAAACTCCCAATACAGACTGGGGGGTATTTAGGTTACTGATTTGTTCAATTTGCCTGCTTGTGGCAAGGCATAAATTTCCCATAAAAATTTTGGTCAAATCCCTATGACTTTCGGCCCATTCAGATGTACAAATCAAGGTGTCCAAGATGTAAACAGACCTTAATGCTTCTTCAATCATTTTCTGACCTTCGACCAAAAACATAGCAGATTCCTGCCGGTATTTTTTTTCTTTCAGCAAGCGAAATTGCTTTATTTGGTTATTCGATATATTCAGGTTTTCCAATGTCGTTTATAGAACTATATAATTTAAAACTCTTTATCGTTATTTGATTTTTAAGATTGAGGTATTTTCATCCTTCCTCCTTTCTAATTTTGCAATCCATTTTGTTGAATTCATTTTTTGTCTAAATTTGCATGAAATCAAACATAAATATTTTTTTCTAAATAACAAATTTAAGGAAAAAATTCTAAATATTTTTACCAATGATTCTGTATAACCCATGCATGCAAAACGAATTATTCATTACTTACACAAAATTCAATTTAAGTATTTGAAATATACGTGTTTATGGTTGGTATGCCTGATACTTTTTCAAGGACTTTTATCTTGTAATTCGGTAAAAATGATTCCGGAAGAAAAATTCTTGCTGACAAAATATACCATTGATTGCAAAGATAAGCGTATTGATTTAAGCAACCTCGAATCTTTTGTAAAACAAAAGCCAAACCGAAAAGTTCTATTTCTTCGATTTTACCTTTATACTTACAATTTGTTTAAATCGGGGAAAGAAAAAAAATGGAAAAATAAGATTGCCGAGACAATCGGAGAGCCTCCCGTTGTTTATGACATGATCAAAACCAAAAAAACGACCAAACAATTCAAACTTTATTTGCAAAATAAAGGCTATTATCATGCATCCGTTTCTGATACTACATACTTTGATGTAAAAACCCGAAAGGCGAAGGTACGGTATTCAATAACCGCCGGAGATCCTATTGTGATCAAAGAAATCACAGACAGCATTGAAGACCCAGAAATCGAGCAGTATTTCCTGCAAGATAAAATTAACTCCCTGCTCAAAACAGGGATAAACCTGGATGTGGATCTGCTGCAAAAAGAAAGATCCCGTTTTGCCGATACTTTAAAAAATAAAGGCTATTACTTTTTTAAAAAGGAATATATTACATACATGATAGATACCGTCATAGATCCTTACTCAGCAAAGCTAACCATTTCGATAAATAATCCGGCTCAAGCCCATGGTGTTTACAAGCGAAGCCTTCCTCATCAAAAATATAAAATTTCGGATATTAATATCTATTCTCAATATGATCAACGTCAAGCTTTAAATCTGGGAAAAGATTATTTTGATATTTTGGATACGGTAGAAATCAATGACTACGATTTCATCTATACAAATCCAAAAAAAATCAAGCCCAAGAAAATTCAAGAATCAAAAATGCGGGTTTTTGTAAGACCGAATGTACTAAAGATAAAACCCAATGTGATTTTTCAGGGTTTATATTTTTCAAAAAACTCTTTGTATAACGGCAATAATATCAAAGATTCCTATAACTATTTGTCATCGCTTCGAGCATTTAAATTGGTGAATATCAATTTTGAAGTTGACTCAACGCATATAAAAGATACGATTCAAAGTCTGAATTGCCAAATCCAATTGACGCGTTCCATCGTTCAATCATTTACATTTGAGATACAAGGCACTAACTCATCGGGGAATTTAGGTACAGCCGGAAATTTTTTGTATCAGCATAATAATTTTTTTAAAGGTGCTGAGGTATTTAATTTCAAGATTAAAGGAGCAATTGAAGCTCAAAAAGACGTTTTGGGCGGCTCTGAAAAAAATTTCAATACAATAGAGTTGGGATGTGAAGCCCGCATTGAGATACCCAAGTTCTACGCACCGATAAGCTATAAGCGTTTCAAATCACGAACGATACCCAAAACGAATTTCAATATTGGTTATGATTACCAGAATCGTCCTGACTATACCCGCACAGTTGTTGATCTTTCATACGGATATATTTGGAAAACATCAAAATCTATTACAAGTTATTTTAATCCTGTTCAGTTCAATTTTGTAAAGTTACCTCGAAAAACAGAACAATTTCAAAGGTTCATAGACAGTATTTTTATCACAGACAGTTATGAAAATCATGTCATTGAATCGGCCAATTATACCTTGGTGGTAAACACCCAAAACTTGAACAAAAAAGTCAATTTCATCTACTTCAAATGGTTTACGGAATTTGCAGGAAACGCACTAGCAATGATCAACAAGACAGCAGGAGCGGAAAAGGAAAATGGCAGTTGGCAATTATTTGGAAATCCTTTTGCACAATATTTCAAAACAGATATTGATTATCGATACTACCATGTCTTTTCAAGTAAAAACAAATTAGTTTACAGAATATTTGGAGGAATCGCTTATCCTTATGGAAATTTAGATTTACTTCCATTTGGAAAAAAATATTTTTCGGGTGGTGCAAACAGCATCCGAGGATGGCAGGTAAGATCTTTGGGACCCGGTTCTTACAAATTGATTAACAGAGAATTTATTAATCAGACGGGTGATATAAAATTGGAAGGCAACATAGAATACAGGTTCAAAATGTTTTGGGTTGTGGAGGGTGCTGTATTTGTGGATGCCGGTAATATTTGGGATATTAAACTAAACGACCAACGGCCCGAAGGATTATTCAAGCTCAATCGCTTTTATAAAGAAATTGCGGTAGGTTCCGGTCTGGGATTTCGTTTCGATTTTTCATTTCTTATTCTGCGATTCGATTTTGGTATAAAAATGTACGATCCCGCAGAAGATGAAAATAAACGTTGGATAATTGCAAAAAGACACTTAGATTTTAAGAACGATTTTGCATTGAATGTAGGAATTAATTATCCTTTTTAATTCAATTTGTTAAACATAAAAAATGAAAGTTGTCATAATATATAATGAGGATTTAAATGGGGTTATTCATCGATTCGGTATTCAAAACCGGGAGGTTTATAATCCAAAAACGATCCAATTGGTCTTGAATGCGCTAAGAAATGCAGGACACAGCGTCCATCTTGTGGATGGAAATATGAATATCGTAGAGATTTTAAAGCTACTTTTTCCCCGACCTGTTGATGATAACCATATTGGCATCGTATTCAATATGGCCTATGGAATTCAGGGTGAAAGCCGATACACCCATGTACCTGCAATGCTCGAAATGCTTGGAATTCCTTATGTTGGATCAAGCCCTTCGGGGCATGCACTTGCTCTGGATAAAGTACTCACCAAGGTTTTGCTGATGCATAATGAAATACCAACCCCAGCATTCAAAGTTTTCTCGAATGAAGATGAAGATCTATCAGGGATTTCCTATCCAATGATTGTAAAACCCAAAATGGAATCGGTTTCCTTTGGCATCAGTGTGGTGAAAAATGAAAATGAATTAAAAACTGCAATCAAAAATATACGAGAAGAATATCAGCAACAAGTTTTGGTAGAAGAATTTATTCGGGGAAGAGAATTTGCTGTGGGTTTGTTGGGAAATGGGGAGTCTATTGAAGCTTTTCCAATTGTTGAAATAGACCTGAACAATAATCCTGATGAAATTCAAACCGCTGAGGATAAAAAATTTAAACCGCGAAAAAAAATTTGTCCTGCAGACCTTCCGGCAGAGGTGGCAGAAAAGCTGATTTTCTATAGCAAAAAAGCATTTGACTCCCTTCAATTACGGGATTTTGCACGTGTTGATTTTCGTGTTGATTTGAATGGAAACGTCTATGTTCTAGAAATCAATTCGATGGCGAGCCTTGGATTAAATGGATCGTTTGTTGCCTCCGCAGCAGCTTTAGGATACGACTACAATATACTGGTAAATAAGATTTTACAAGTAGCCCACCTGCGATATTTTGGCAAGCAGCCAGAAAAAACCAATCCTGATTTGAATAATAAAAAAGATTTGATCATTCAGATGCGGACTCAAATTTACAAGCATTTCGATATATATGAAGAATTGCTTGAGGCGATAACAAATATCAATACTCATCGAGGAAATATATTAGCATTCAATGAATTGTTGAAATTAGTATTGACAGAAGTGAAACCATTGGGTTTTAAATCTTATAACCAGAAACATAGCACAGATGTTTTTTATATTGCAAATCACAAAGATCAAAATACAGATATACTATTTTTAATCAATACCGATAACCGAATAGAAAATAGTCAGTTTCAAGTTTTTTCCAAATCTGGAAATATTTATTCCGGAACAGGAATATGGCAAAATAAAGGAGGAATTCTTGTGTTAATCATGGCATTGCAGTCCCTTGCATCTGTTACCGATTTGAATAAACATAAAATAGGAATCCTTTTTTTGGCCAGCGATGAATTAAAAAAGGAATCATCCAAATCTATCATTGCGGAAAAAACCCGTAATGCAAAATGTGTTATCGGTCTTCATGGTGCTTCGAGTGATTATGGTGTATATCTTTCGCAACAAGGTATGGCTTTGTACAATCTGGAATTAAAACTAAATGCAGCAGAATCAAATTTGAATAGCGATAAGTTGGCCTTGGCATTTGCTCATTTTAAGAAATCCCTTTCAAAAATCATTGCGACCAATTTTCCCGAAATCATTTTGAATAAATCTCATTTTGAATCAAGATTTTCGGCTTCGGTGGCTCAGGGGCAGATTCATATTGGCATACGCTTTAATCATGAAGAGCAATTAAAAAAAGCACAAAAAGAACTTCGTAAATTGATGAAAAAAAGATTAGCCCCCCAGATTTACTCCCTTTTAGAATTGATAGAAATGCGGCCGACATGGTTATTTACTAAGTATTCGGAAACTTTTTTTAAAAATATCAAAGAGATTTCTATTTTCTGCGATACGCCCATAAAGATAGAACAAGGTCAATATGCCTCTTCTATATGCTATTTAGCTGAAAATAAAAATATTATAGATGGAATGGGTCCAATAGGCAAATATTCCTTAGAGAATCCGGAAAGTATTATCAAACATAGTGTAAAAGAAAAGGCTATACTACTCAGTATGTTAATATTACAAGCATCAACAAGAAATCTTGTCAATTAAATCGAGCTATTTTATAAATCCCTCATAATCAACAAGAAAAAAATATTAATAAAAATTTTACATTGAAAGTGATACATCGAATACTTTTTTAACATATTTTTGCAGCGTTGTTTGTTGTTTAATCTTAATATATTTTAGTTATGAAAAAAATTGCATTATTTCTAGTTGCTGCTGCAATGGTTTCTTTTGTTGCTTGCAAAGGTGGTGAAGACAAAGAAAAAATGAAACAAGATTCAATCAGAGAAGCTGATTCAATCAAAAAAATCGAAGATTCTATGTCTGCTATCAAAGCTGCTGAAGAAGCTAAGATCAAAGCTGACTCTACAGCAAAAGCTGATTCTATCAAAGCTGCTGAAGAAAAAGGCAAAAAGAAAAAATAATTGTAACGCAATTATTGCAAATTACGGGAGTGCATAGCACTCCTTTTTTTTTATTTGTAAGTGAAAAATAAACTGAAATTTACCCTCATAGCTTTATGGGTGTTGTATTCAAGCTACTCGAAATCAACGCCTTCAGATTCTATTATCAATCGATACTATACACTTAGCTATCACTATTCTTTTCTTTGTACTGATTCACTTTTTCATTCTCAGGACTTTAAAAATTGTGACAGAAATTCGAAAGATGCCATGTACTCTAATTTCTACTGGTGTTTGGCTGTTTCTGGCAAAGATACAACGCAGAATATGAAGCTTTGCGAAAAGTATTCGGATGAAATCATCGGAAGACTGCTGTTGATAGAAAAAAGCAAACTCAATGAAGATGAACTATTCTATATAATTTCGGCCATTGCTTTGAAGGCGCGTATTGCTATTTTTCAGGGAAACTATTTCAGGGCAGTAGGCATGATGAAAAAAGTGTTTGATTATTTGAGTTTATCAAAATTCTATTACCAAAAATCCGATAAATTACTGCTTACCACAGGTTTGTATTTTTACTACATTGAATATGCTATCGAAACCAATAAAATATTGTATCCTTATTTGATTTTCTATCCCCGGGGAAATAAAGCCAATGGTATAGCTATGCTTAGGAAATGCCTTGCTTCCGAAAATGTAATGGTGAAAAGTGAAGCTTGCTATTTCTTGATGAAAATCTATCTTGATTCTGAGAAAAACTTACCTCTGGCTGCAAAGCACGCAGAGATTCTTGTTCGAATGTATCCCGAAAATCTTTTATACCGCTATCATTTATTTAAAATTTATCTCGATGCGGATCTGAAAGAACATGCTTTGGAGCAGTATAAATTAATTCAAAAATTTGCTGCAAAAAATAATGAATTATCTATCGATCAGAAAAATCATTTTATTAAAATTGCCAATAGGGATTTGGGACGCAATTAATGCCGAATAGTTTTAATATCAATAGGATAAAATATGATTCATAAATTGGCTATGTGCATGATTCACGGAGTTGGTGAAATTACAGCAAAAAAACTTATCGCTTATACGGGAAGTCCGAAGGCTGTATTCGAAGAATCACAAAACTCATTGATGAAGATACCTGGAATTGGAGAAATTTTGGCCAAAGAAATTTCAAAAAAAGAAGTTTTACTGAAGGCTGAAAAAGAGTTAAAATTCATTGAAAAGCATAACATTACGGCATTTTTTTATTTGGATAAGGAATATCCTTACAGACTCAAAGAATGTGAAGATTCCCCCATTATTTTATTTCATAGAGGGAAAATGTGCCTCGATGCCCCTAAAATTATAAGTATTGTAGGAACCCGACAGGCCACACCCGAAGGATGCGAATTTACATTCGATATTGTAAAAACTTTGGCTGAAGGCCATAAAGATATGCTCATTGTAAGTGGATTGGCCTATGGAATCGATATTGTTGCTCACAGATCTGCATTGAAAAACCAACTGAATACGGTAGCCGTTTTGGCACACGGTCTTGACCGGTTGTATCCTCCGCACCACAAACAAACTGCTACACAAATATTAGATCAAGGCGCTACAGTTACAGATTTCCCAAGCCAAACAATCTTTGACAAAGGCAATTTTATCAAAAGAAATCGAATTATCGCTGGTTTGGCAGATGCGACCATCGTTGTAGAATCCGATATTAAGGGGGGAGCCTTGCTTACCGCAGAATTTGCAAATTCCTACAATAGAGATGTTTTTGCAATACCCGGGAAACCTTCCGATAAATTTCACAAAGGATGCAACTGGCTAATAAAAACGAACAAGGCAGGGCTTATGGATTCGGTAATTGATTTGGAGAAAGCCATGAATTGGGAATCCAATGAGAATCAAAAACCAAAGCAAAGATCTTTAGTTTTTGATTTTTCGCCAGATGAACAATTGATCGTAGATACCTTAAAAAATGAAAATGAGCTTTCGATTGATTTTATTTCTGTAAGATCCCAACTTCCCATCAATAAAGTATCAGCATCTTTGTTAAATCTTGAATTTCAAGGTGTAGTGAAAACCATGCCGGGGAAAATCTTCAAACTCATATAAGATTTATATTAAGCCTGTTGTGTAAATAAAGACACAGAAATATTTTCAGAACTACTGAAGCTCTGTTAAATATCAGGAGTTTATCAAAGTCTATTCTCAAAACATTACTGTTGATTTTCTTAATGATCTTATTGTAAATTGAAAAGTATTTTTCTTCTAACTTTTTGCTTAATCAAAAAATTACAAAAAATCAAGTATATAATAACGGTATAAGTTTTTCAGAATTGACCAAAATAACTGACAGATTTGCTTAGTATCTTTATGAAATCATTGATATTTAATAATATACCTTGTATTTGGTAAAAACACGATGCATGAATCTGTCAATTATTTTGACCAACAAGGAATTACGCGATCCATTATCTTCGTCAGCCCGCTCCCTCGGCGTATCTTCGATTCAGTGCCCTGATTTTAAGTTTGTAAGAATAATTTTAGAAAAAATGCAACAAAATAGTTTGCGTGGTTTCAGGAGTTCTGAATTTGAATTTTCTCTGTGAAACTCTTTGACTTCTCGTAATACTTTTTTTTAGGTTTAAACCTTCGAAATTTTAAAAACCTCGAAGGTTTTGAAGCAAATTAAAATTTCATTTTGCGAACTTCAATGCCTTCAATTTTAAAGAGGGCATTTTCCAGGTTATCCATTTCGGCGTAATCTCCTGTCAGTTCAAGGAGAATTAATCCTGCATTGCTGCAATAGTTTTCATTTACTTCATGCAGTCCCAAGCGGGTTTTAATAGAACAACCATAAGAGGTCAACGCTTTTTGAACTTCGCCGGCTTCTTTTTGGCGATCTTTGATCAAAATACCAATGATTCTAATTTCTTTTTCCATAACTTTTATATGATTTTATTTACAATTTAAACACCATCCTGTCTGTGATGATTCCTCCGATTTCTTTCAGGTCACTTTCAAATTTATCCCATACGGTCTCGTTGCCAGAAAGCTCAATGATGATGAGCCCTGTTCTGCTGCAAGTTGCAGAATTTACCTCATGAAAGCCCAATCGGGTTCTTATGATTGGAGCATACTTTGACAGCAATAATTGAGTTTTTCCTGCCTCTTTAATTCTGTCCAAAACTTTGATGCCTATAATTCTGATTTCATTCATTTTATTGGAGAATTATGGTTTAAAAATACAAATCTCTTTGACCATTTTTTAAATTCTGTAATTTTTCTTTCAAAGAGGCATAAGTTTTTTCATTCTCAAGCTCTCTCAATTTTTCTTCAATCAACTTGTAGCCCTTCATTTTGGTTTCTTCCGGTGCATAATCTTCAAGATATTCAGCGAAGGTAATCAGTGCATTGGGTGTGCAGAATCTTTTTATAAAACCGGGAACCGAAAACTCCATAAAATGTTCGCCCGTTCTCCCTGTTCTGTAACAGGAAGTGCAAAAAGAAGGAATAAATCCTTTGGATGTCAGTTCATCAATGATTTCGTTCAAGCTCCTGTTATCGTTGATTTGAAATTGCTCTTTTTTTAAATCTTGGTTTTCATCTGCTGTGTAGCCTTTCATTTGGATCGAAGTACCGCCATCAATTTGAGATACGCCAAAGCGCAGAATTTCATCCCGAATTGCAGCATTTTCGCGAGCAGTAAGAATTAATCCGGTGTAAGGAACAGCCAATCGTAAAATCGCAACCAACTGTGTAAAATCTTTATCTGAAACAAGATGCGATTTATCAATTTCTAGATTGTGAGCATTTTGAATTCTGGGAAAAGAAATTGTATGAGGTCCAACATTGTAGCATACCTCAAAATGATTCACATGACGAATCAAGCCAAGAACTTCGAAACGCCAGTCATACAAACCGAATAATGCTCCAATACCCACATCGTCAATACCTGCTTCCTGTGCCCGGTCTAAGGCAGTTAAACGCCAGTCATAGTTCCGCTTTTGACCACTTTTATGTACTTTAAGATAAGTTTCCGGGTCATAAGTTTCCTGAAAAACCTGAAAAGTACCAATGCCCGAATCTTTCACAATCCTGAAATCTTCAATACTCAAAGGAGCTGCATTAATGTTGACCCTTCTGATTTCACCGGGTCCTTTTTTTACAGAGTAAACTGTTCGAACAGATTCGGCAATAAATTCTGCATTGTATTTTGGATGCTCTCCATAAACAAGGATCAATCTCTTCTGTCCCATATCTTCGAGAGCAGTTACCTGTTTTATGATTTCATCATGACTTAGTGTTACCCTGTCAATGGCCTTATTGGATGACTTGTAACCACAATAAAGACAATTATTTGTGCAATTATTTCCAATATAGAGAGGTGCAAAAAGCACGATTCTTTCACCATAAACTTTTTCTTTCAAAATGCGAGCGCCTTCCTTAATTTCTTCAATAAGTTCAGGGTCTTTTGCATTGACAAGAGCAGCAGTTTCCTGCATACTCAATCTGTTTTTTGCTTGCGACTTGGCTATAATTTCCCGCAAATATATTTTATCAGTTTTGGTATTGGACAGAATTTGCCTTATTTCGTCCGGATCAATAAATGGTTTCATTCTTTGATCTGGAATATTATATGATTCAGGGTGGTATATCATGGTAGAAATTTCTAATTTGTTTGAAATAGATTCACAAATTTACAAAATTTCCAGAAAACCTCAGACTTTATGGGAAAATAATTCAGGAAGATTATTCCATGTTCTAACGCCGTTGTGTATATTGAGTAAATATGCTAATTTGCTAATTTGATAATTTGATAATTAATTACTAATAATTCAAATAAATACAAATGAATTTGGTCTTGAATTCGATACTTTTAAAAATATTTCTCAAATTTGGGGTTTTAGGGGTTTGAAATTTATTTTAGAGTATCGTGTAATTTGGTATTTATTTGAATTATCGTATCCTTATTAAACTTTTTATTCCAAGTTGCTGTATCTCCAATTATATCATTCCACTTTTTTTTATTTGATACATTGTGATTATTACAAGATAATATACTTGTAATCAAAATAATAACAAATATAATTTTTTCCATATTTTTTACTTTTGATAATTTGTTTGTATTGGACCATCACAATAAAATTTATTTTTTCAGGGTGTCGAGCCTTTAAACGCCTGTTTAATTCATTTTCAATTCCATTAACAGAAACATATTTTTTATTCAAGTTAGGTGGGTTTGATTTGTGATAACGGTAATTCCTAAAGTAGTCATTTGTAAAGAATTTTTAAAAATCTATACAAAGATAATTTGTTTTGTATAGAAAATGGAAAAATCTTTACATTAAGAAACTCATCTGTATAGAAATTGTCGAAATCTATACAATTAGCATAAAGATAATATGTCTTCATTAGATCATTGGGCGGTAGAATCCTACAAAGTTTTGGACAAAAGCAATATTAAATCATCCGTCAATACGTATGATCATCAGAAAAGAAAGAATTGAGTCTTTGTATTTAAAATAGAATCAGATGATTAAACTGATACTTGTTCAAATGGAATATCCACAAGATCAGCATATTCTTCTCCTGCTTCCTGAAGGTCTTCATCATCCTCAGGGTAATGCCATTTAACCAAAACATCATAACCTTTTTTGCCAATTTCTTCTAACTTCAACATAATATTGAGAAGTAGTTTTGATGAGGCTGTGTTATAATACGTTAGCTTGAACTCAAAAACAGTTTTTTGCTTAGGCGAGGCAACATATTGATCCAACCAAGAAAGTATGGGACTATAAAAAGATGCAACATCCTCAGGAAGTGATCTTCCAGAAATTTCAAAAATACCCTTTTCAGGATCGAGTATAACCGTTGGAAAAGCTCCAGATCCTTTGATATTTATACTGTTCATAAATAAATTCTATTCTAAATCAACTTAGCACAAATATAAAATTAAATTCATTAAATTAAAACTAATTTTTGCTAAATATTATTTTTATCGAATACAAAACTTTTCAATACATTCAATTATAATTCGTTCAAATCATTTTTGGGTATTTTTTTATCAAAAGGTAATAAGACTTGTTTGTTTATCGGATTTTTATTACATTTGTTGATGACATATTTGCCATGAATAATTCGATACTTTATGGAAAGAATTGAAATTCAAAGGAAAAGTGATGGTCCAGGCATTATCATTGATCCGGAGAAGATGACTTTATTTGTAGAAGGCCCTTCGTACCCGGAAGATGCCCTTGAGCTTTATTTGCCTTTGATTTCATGGGTAAATAGCATTTCGGCTTTGGATCCGCCAAGTGTTGATTGTGCATTTCATTTTACAGTATTAAGTTCGGCTTCACATAAAGTCATTTATGAAATACTTGTAAAATTAGAAAGGCTTATGCTGAAAGGCTCCAAAATCAATGTTGTTTGGAAATATGATAAGGATGATCTCGATATGATGGAAGTAGGACAGGATTTGAAGGATTCATTGGAATTGCCTATCGAAATAATCCAGTATTAAAAAACGTATAGATTTGACTGGTTCATGAAAAATTTATCATTTTTTTTATTGTTTTTTTGCTTATCAAATATTTTTGCTCAAATAGATTCTGTAAAAAAAATCAGGCATTCACCAGAATTCAAATTTGCAGATGGAATTTTCATCAATGCCGATCAACTGAAGAAAAACAATCCCCTGAAAAAGGGCAAGATTGTAACAGAGATTCCTTACGAACAAATCGATTTTTTTGAGCAATTATTCCAATACAAATCGATCAGCTATTATTCTGATATGGGAAGTTTAATAGAAATAGAGACCGCAAAAATATGGGGATACTGCGAAAATAATAAAATTTATATCAATTTGAGTTCCGAGTTCAACCGTATTCCTTATATGGGGACGATTTGTCATTTTATTGCCAACAAAACCGTTTATGATTACCCTGGAACCAGCCCTTACGGTTATAACTCTTACGATCCATACCTTTATCCTTCAAGCTATAACTCTTCTGTAGAAATGAGGCAGTATTTATATGATTTTGAAACAGATAAAGTTATTGATTTTGACATGAATAGTGTAGAAGCTATTCTGATCCGCGATGAAGAATTGTACGAGGAATTTATCAATTTAAAGAAAAAGGAAAAAAAGCAGAAAATGTTTCTATACATCAGAAAATATAACGAAAAGCATCCCTTGATTTTAGAAATTGATCCTAATTAATATTACAAAAAATGAATATGGAAATGAAAATGAAACTTATAATTTTATTCCTTACACTATGCTTTGCATATAGTGTTAAAGCTCAAAAAACCGGAGCCAGCAGAGAAGATATTAAAAACTTCTATAAATCAAAAACTATTGTTGTTCTGGAAGATAATCCCCTTACCGAATACAATGCCCAAATTACAGATGCTGTAAAGAAATATTGGACTATAACACCTTATGAATTCATTACTTTTTCAGAATTTGAAAAGAAAAGGTCAGATCCCAGCCTTTCCTTTTTGTTCAAAACCCAAGCGCAATTTGAAAAAGATAAAACCAAAGCGGTTTATAACTTTATCACGCTGGTGATGGGAAATAAAAATCGCTCATCGGATCTCGATCTCATGCCCGATTTGTGTTCGTTTCCCCTCTCCTACTCAAGCGAATATGAAGAAAATTACGCTTATAAAATACCAACCATTGTAAGATTCGTTCAGCGTCATGTTCAACTGATCGATTCGCTGCCCCAAATTGATCAAAATGTGATTTATAAGTTTTATAATGCAAACATGCTTTCAGTGGCCGATAAAGAATTCTGGGTTGTGAAGGAGGACATGGCTTCAGAAGTAAGCTCCCTGCAAAAGATTGCAGCAGTTTATAAAGGTACGGTAAAATTTGTTACCGCAGAAGATATTTCTACTGCAATTGAAGAAAAATTGGAAAATGTTGTATTCTTGCACAAAATTGGTCCAACGAAAAATGATTACAAAGGACGCTGCTGGAAATTAATTTTGGGCACTTCCGATGCCAAACTGTATTATTTCGATTATCACATGATCAATGGCAATAATCCGGATGGTTTTTTGGACAAAGATTTTAAAAAATTGAAGAAAATCCATTAGTGTTCTGCCAAATTTGTTTTGTAGGATCACAATCATTATAACCGCTTGGTTATGAATTTTTCCAAAGTTTTAAACTTTGGAAAAGTTGGTTTGACGTAACATAAGAATATTTTGAAGGAAAAATCATTAAAGCAGCGGATAGGTTCGTGGTTGATTCCCCATTTACCCATGACGAGAGAATTGTTTGATCAAAACAGGTATGAATGGAATTCTTTCATTGTAAATGTTTTGAATTGTTTGAATCCACTCTTAAAAGGAAAAATCAGGAAACTCTCTGAAAAAAAAGATCTTTCGTTAAATATTGGAGCGGGTCCCTTTGGTGAAGCAGGTTGGATAAATTTGGATCTTGCCAAACACCAAAATATTGCATTTCGATACGATTGCAGGAAAAAAATCCCTTTCCCCGATGCTTCAGTAGCAAGAATCAGAGTGGAACATTTTTTGGAACACCTTGATATAAAACAACAAACACCACAATTTTTAAGTCATTGCTACCGAGTTTTAAAACCAGGTGGAATAATCCGAATCGTAGTTCCAGATATAGAAAAACTCATCTTGGCATATACCAGCAATTCTGCCGATAAATGGCTTGAATGTGGCTGGGACATCAATCATTTGCCGGAAGAATTTGATACACCTTTATTTATATTGAATCATACTTTTCGACAAGATGGGGAACATAAATTCGCTTTCGATTTTGAAACTCTCGAAATCATCTTAAAAAAGTTTGGCTTTTCAAAAGTAATCAAGCAAGAATTTGGAAAATCCATTGATGAACGCTTAAAAAATGATTTACCCAATCATCAAAAATACTCCCTGTACGTTGAGGCCATACGGTAAAAATTACAGGATTAGGATCAATAATTTATTGCTGATTCATCATCCTTATTTTCCAACAATTGTTATTGAGGGCTTTGACCAGTAATTAGTATTTTTCCAAAAACGAAGTAAAAAGTCTAAATCGTCTAATAAAAAGTTGCTAACCCCATCATTAAAAATAGGCAATTTCTTTTTACAGTTTTCAATACAAAACTTAGCCAACTCCGGAGAAGTACTGTCGGACATTAACAAAGTCATAAAATCTTTTACGCTCAATTCTGCATTAAAATAAGGGTTATTGGGCAGAGGAAAAGCGGAATTCACCCCCAAGGCTATTTCACAACCGCTCTTCGAATTGAAATATACCAATCCTGTTTCAGAAATTTCTGAGTAATTAAAAGGTTCATTTCCTGTATCCAAAGAACTGTTTTCCGGGATACGACCTTTAACTTTCTTATTAGCTTTATTATAAAACTCAATATAATCTCTGAGAAATTTATCAATTTTATTGGAGGGCAAAAATGCAATTAATCGACCATGATTAAAATCTTTAAAAGCCTTCAATTGATTTTTAATAATTTCAGTTACTTCCTTATTTTGATGGTCTAAGCAATTTAATGCCATCTCGCTTTTATGAGATTTTTTTTCATCCGCAACAAAATTCTCATTAAACGCTTTTATCGAATTTATTCCTGAAAACCACCATTCGTCCTTCCATTTCACAATCCCAGTAAACATTATCTTGTCAACCTCATTTAACAGATTGTATTTTTCATAAGATTTTTTTGTTATTTTAAATTTTTTTTCTGTAGCTATATGTTCAATAAAAATATCTGTTTGATCCTGTCCTTTATACAAAAAATAACTTTGAACTTTTTGAGAAAGATTTAAAAAATGAGAACGAAGCGGATGTTCACTACCGATTATTTCCGATGCCCATTCTTTTCCACATAAATTTAATAAGCGGGTACGGGTTTCATGAATACCCTTATCTCTATTATCATATAGGTACACCAATAAATTTTCATCATCCCTATATTTTTCAAGTATATCAATTTCTTCAACTGTTATATCAAATTGCGTATCAGTATGGAACAGATAGGTTTTAAACAAAATGGTATCAATAAGATTCCTGGCAATGTAATAATTGTCTTCTGTTTTTTCTATCTGATAATAGGATCTAAGGTACTCGTTTTCTGGGGCATACTCCCATGCCTCGTCCAAAACAACCATAACATCGTCTGCTATATCAAAAATAAATTCATCAAAGGGATACACGAACTTTTCATCTTGAATTGTACTTAAAAAATACCAAATCAAAAAACAGACATCTTGCGTACTTATTTCATCTTCGTAGTATTCATCCCAATTATAAAAAGGGAGAGGTTTGTTATATAAACGCTTGTGAATTTTAACAAAGCTATTCCATATATTGGTTTCAGAAATAATATCTTCGAAATAAGAAGTTAAAAAGCACGCCAAATGATTAACGTCCTCTTTATTTAAATAATTAAGTAATACAATTGATTTATCATTACTTATTAAAGCATTCTTAACCTTATTGCTCATCTTTAAATAATAACTATCGGTTAAAACTTGCTTTTCATAGGGTTTGAACAATAACCAGTCTTTTATATAAATTGCTTTATTCATCTCGTTTTCAATCTAAATAGTTTCAATTTAGAAATCAATATCAACAAGTAATTGTATTTTAAGTAGATATAACAAAAATAACAGAAAGTAAGTAATTTTTCTTCCTTCAAAAATATTAATTTTTTATAAATGCGTTCACTCTATGTTGCTATCTATTCATTTTTTATTGCGAAATACAGTTGGCTAAATTTTTATCAACCTTGTATCCTTATCCTCACATCGGCACATAATATATTGTTATTAAAAGCAATAAGGGGATTAAAATCCATTTCGGCAATTTCTGTTGCTATTCGTCCCAAGGCGGCAACCTTGACCATGATTTCGGCAAACAGATTTTCATTTACAGGTTGATTTCCTCGAAATCCTTTGAAAAGTGGATAACTCTTCAGGGAGTGAATCATGTGAAGTGCTTCAGCTTTTTGTAAAGGGGCAAGCGCTGATTTAATGTCTTTCAGTACTTCTACAAAAATTCCACCCAATCCACACAAAACGATGTGTCCAAAATCCTTTTCATACTTAGCACCAATAAACAAATCGATTCCTTTTAGCATCGGTTGCATCAACACGGCAATGGCTCCCTTTATTTGAATTAACTTTTGAAAGGATTCCTCCACACCTTGTTTTGTTATAATATTCAGAATAACGCCGCTCACTTCAGTTTTGTGAAGAATTCCGCAAACTTTCATCACCAGTGGAAATCCGGTTTTCTCAGCAGCTTCGAGAGCTTCCTTCCTATTGGTAACAATATATTCTTCGATGTAAGGAATATCAGCCACTTTTAGTAGCTCTCTAATCTGAAACTGCGAAAGCCAACCATCGGAATAAGAATTTATCAAATTGCGAATCCCTTCAATGTTGGTGCTTAGTGGAATTTGATCTTTGTACTGAGGCTTGGGTGTATGATGAATTCTTGCAATACCTTTGGCCAAAAGAACCTCATCCGGAAAATTGATATTCCCCTCTGCCATGAACAATTCTGTTTCCTCTTTTGCAGAAGATAAAGAGGGAAGAATAGCAAAAATAGGTTTGCTGCATTGATGAATTTTTTCATTCAGAATTTTATAAGCATCAAAGACAGGCTGCAAACCAGTGCTTCCAAAAATAACGACAATGGCATGAATTTGATTTAGTTTTTCATCACAAAAATCGATCACCTGTCCCAGATGGGATGCTGTTCCTGTTGCAAGCAAATCGATTGGATTTTGAACAGAGGCTCCAGGCAGCAACATTTCTCGTAAAAGAAAACAATCTTTCTCATCAATTTTTGGGATGTGAATACCCCCGGCTTCCAAAGCATCAGTAAGCATGACAGCCGGCCCACCAGCATGAGTAATTATGGCTATATTTTTGCCATTCAATTCTTTATGCATAAAAAGGCAGGCAACCGTAATCAATTCTTCTCTACCAATGCAGCGGACAATTCCTGCTTTTCGAAATAAGGCATCGACAGCGATATCAGGATTTGCCATTGCCCCAGTATGTGAGCTTGCAGCCCTGCTACCTTCAATGGTTTGCCCTGCTTTGATTGCAGCTATTTTTGCTCCTTTCCTAACCAAGGCAGAAGCGTGTTTCAACAAAATATCAGGTTTTGTTATGCTTTCAATATACAATAGTTTTACTTTTGGACTTTGACCATGAACATAGGTTTCATCCCAATATTTTACAATATCTTCGATACTTGTTTGCGCTCCATTTCCGATAGAAAACAAAGAAGCAAATTTCAATCCTTTTGGCCTACCTGATTCAATAATAAACATAGCAGTTGCACCGGAGCTGGATGCAAGATCGCATCCCTTCGCTGACAGTTCCGGGATAGGTGATGTGAAAATTCCCTGATAATAAGGCGAAAGAACACCAATGCAATTAGGACCAACCAGACAGACAGAATTCTCATTGGCTATTCTCACAATTTCTTCTTCAAGTTCCTTACCTTCCTGATCTTTTTCGCTAAAACCTGCAGAAATAATGATGAAGGCTTTGGTCGATTTTAATTCAATTAACTTTTTCACTGCATCGAGGCAAAATTTTGAAGAAATCGCCAAAATTCCCAAATCAATTTCATTCGAAGCAATACTTTCGATATTGCTAAAACATTGAACACCCTGCACAAATTCTTCATGCGGATTGATCACATGCATTTCGCCCCGAAAAGTTCCGCTCAGGATGTTATGCAGAATTTTCCCACCTGGCTTATGAAGATCGTTTGATGCACCAATAACAACAATGTGGCGCGGATTTATCAAGGAATTATTTATCATATTTTGAATTCATTTAGAAATGGGGAAGTGATTTTTTCAAGGAGTAATCCTCAAAAGGAATCTATTAACTAACTATAAAATAAAAACTTATAAAATTTGCATAACACCATTTAATTTCTAATTAAAAATAGGGAATATTTGTAATAAAAACAGGTAGTTTTCATTGTTTTTTTTCTTTGAAAACTTGGATAGTTTCTGTTTTTTTTTATTATTTTTACATAATTATAATTTTCGAAAGGAAAAAAAGGAATTGAAAACCTAAGTATTTCAGTTGTAATTATTCAAATCACATTAAATATATTTATTACGATGAAAAGAACCGTAATGTTGGTTGATGATCAAATAGTTTATCGCAAAGCAATGATAACCCTGTTAAATAAATTAGGTGAGGTGGAAATTATTGCTGAGGCTTCAAATGGACAGGAGTTTTTGGAAAAATTGGATGGATTGCCAAGCAAACCTGACATTATATTCATTGATATCGAAATGCCTCAGATGAACGGAATTGAAGCTACAGCAAAAGCCATAGCCAAATATCCGGATTTACTCATTATTGGATTATCCATTTATGATTATGAAAAGTATATTGACGAACTCATTGCAGCCGGAGCCAAAGGCTATTTGTTGAAATTAAGTGATAATACACAGATATTCAAAACAATACTACAGTATCCGGGGGCAGAAATCTTCTTCTCAAAAGAAATTGAAGTACGCCAGCAAAAAAGTGAGGGAGAACAAGCGAAGACCATACTTGTCGTAGATGATTTTGAGGCCAATACCTACATCATTGGTCATACACTTAACAATGCTGGCTACAATGTAATAAAAGCCCATAGTGGAGAAGAGGCTTTGGAATTTTTTAAAACCAGTTCCATCGATTTGGTTGTTACAGATTATAAAATGCCCAAAATGGATGGCATTGAACTTATTTCACGTATTAAATTGATAAAAGGTTGTGAAAATATTCCCATTCTTTTATTGACCTCTGAAACTGCCGAAGAAAAAAAGAAAAGAGCAAGGGAAGTGGGTGTGACAGGTTGGATTCAAAAACCTTTCGAGCTTAAGCGTTTTCTTGATACAGTGAAGAAAGCAATCAGATAGAATGGAAACATTTCAGCAGAAATTCATACAGGATGCAAGTGAGCTTCTCAATAAACTTGAAAGCGATATTTTGATTTTGGAAAGCGGTCAGGATAACGAAAGCATCGATCGCGTTTTTAGAACATTGCACACATTGAAAGGTGCAAGCAAAATGTTTGGATTTGAATGCATAGGAAAAATTTCTCATAATCTGGAGTCAGCTTTTGATATCGTTCGTCAAAATCCAATTCATTTGGATAAGGGTTTATTGAATCTAACCCTCCATTCGATTGATCACATCAGAAAAGTGATGATGGATTCCGAATGTAAAAATGAAAAAATAGTAAAGCATTCCCAAGATCTGATCAAGCAAATAGAAGATCTTGTACTTACATTTCAAAGCACACCCGAAATACTCAACTCAGTTTACTCTGAAGATATAATATCAGGCGTTTGTACATGGTTTATTGCAATTCGCCCCAGCTCTGACTTCGTAAAAAGAGGTGTTCATCTGCAAAGTATTATTAGTGAATTAAAAGAATTGGGCAATTACAAATGCTTTTTGCATCCCTTGTCGGGAGGAAAAGAAGGTATTTCGGAAGCATGGGATGTTTACCTTGCCACCGATGCGGAGAAATTCAAAATTGAAGATGTTTTTATGTTTATTCAAGACGAAGTTGAATTAAAATTGCTTTCGAAAAACAATCTCCTGATAGATGCTGAATTTTTAAAATCGATTGAAATATTTTCTAATGAAGCAGAAGACAAGAATGTCCAAAAATTCCCTGATACCTCACTCGCAGAAATTATTTTTAAGGAAGAAAAAAGCGATAAAATACTTGAAAATGAACGTATTGCAACACTAAGTATTAAAGTATCTGCCAGTAAAATAGATCATTTGATGAATCTGGTTAGCGAATTTGTTACAACTGAAGCAGAATTGTCCATTGCAGCAGATGAACTTCGTAATTCAAAAATTAAAGTTATATCAGAAAAATTCGAAAGGCTTTCGAGGCAATTTCGAGACAATGCTCTAAGTATTAGATTAGTACCTATAGATACAATTATGGTACAACTCAGAAGATTAGTGCGCGATGTTTCAGAAGTGTGCCATAAAGAAGTTGAATTTATTGCCACAGGAACTGAAACGGAGTTTGATAAGACAATTATTGATCAACTATCAGAACCATTGATACATATACTTAGAAATGCAATTGATCATGGTATAGAATTGCCTGATGAAAGAGAAAAAAAAGGAAAAAACAGAATTGGACAAATCACACTAAAAGCCTACAATGCAGGTTCTCATGCCATCATCGAAATCATCGATGATGGATCGGGGATCAACATTGAAAAAGTTCGAGAAAAAGCAAAACTCAAAGGATTGATAAAAACGGAATCTGATTTTTCTGACAAAGATATCCTCAATTTGATTTTTACCCATGGATTTTCAACTGTCGATAAAATAAGCGAAGTTTCGGGAAGAGGGGTTGGAATGGATGTGGTGTACCAAAGCATTCACAATCTCAGAGGCGAACTCAATGTAGATACCCAAAGAAATATGGGAACAAAGCTACTGATAAAATTACCGCTAACTCTTTCTATTATAGACACATCACTTGTAAAGGTTAATGAAACATTTCTGCTGATTCCTATTTCATTTATAGAATCATGCCATGAAATAAGCCATGAGGAGCTTATAGGAAGAAGCAATCAAAATGTAGTCATCGAAGGTGAATTGATACCCTATATTTATCTAAGAAAAGAATTGCATATCATTGCGGAACCCTTATCAAAAGAGAAGTTGGTGGTTGTACTAATAAACAATATGCGATTTGCGATCGTTGTTGATTCTATTGTGGGTGAATATCAAGCAGTATTAAAGCCCATCCATGAAATTTTCAAAAAGCAGGAAATTGTTTCGGGTTTCAGTATATTGGGAGATGGAAGTGTGGCGCTTGTTATTGATTTGTCTAAACTTATCAGGCATCTGATGACAAATAGAATTCTGAACCAAAATAAATAAATTATTTTAAAAAATTATTCAAGAACCATTCATTAATGATAAGATTATGAAGACGGAACAAATGTCAGAAAAAAAATCACTTCTTTCATTTAACTTAGGAAAGGAAATATTTGCAATACCCGTCAACAAGGTATTGGAAGTACTTGAAATGCATAAAATAACCTCAGTTCCTAAAATGCCGGAACATATCAAGGGAGTGATCAATTTCAGAGGCGAAATTCTTCCTGTAATTGACACTCGGATAAAATTCAAGTTGCCGGATATTTCAGATACGTCCAAGACTGTCATTATTGTACTGGATTTGATCAATAATGGAAAAAGTTTGATTTTGGGGGCTGTTGCCGACTCTGTTCGGGATGTATTTGAGGTTTACGATCAGGATATTAAAGCAGTACCGGAACTAAGTGTTCGTTATAAAGCCGAATTTTTGCATGGAATCATCAAGATCGGCGAAGATTTCATTATGCTCTTGGATATTGAAAAAGTTTTTTCATTGGAAGATGTTGATGTTATCTCAGAGGTGAAAGAAGCCCTCGTTTCCTAACAACTATAATCCTATAGACAGGACAAGTTTCAGGAGTTCTGAACCTTCGAGGTCTTTGAAACCTCCAAGGTTCAGAAGCTAAAATATTCAATCATTTTTCAACTTCCGAATATTTTAACTTTACATCGTATTCTCCTCCGGTGATTGTCCAACAAGTTGAATCACAATATGTTGACTTGATTTTCTTTAACTTTCCACCATCCACCGCAATAATTCTTTTGCCATCCACAGAATATTCTGCAGTTACACTATAATATTTATTTACTGGCGCATACACCAAGAATTCCTCCGTACTAACATAGTCTTTGCTAAGGATCTCTTTCGATTCTATTTCTCCTTTATACACCGTAACAATGACTTCTGGATTAGCACTGTTCATGGTCAAAGAAATAATCAGGTCAGCAGAATCAGGATCTATGGTTTCGCAGTCACTATAATCGGCATCTACGCATTCAGGATCATTGGAAGCATTATAAGTATCGCATGAATGGATGACGAAAATACAAATAAGAAAAAACAGAGATTTTATTAACATTTTCATTTTCAATATTGATTTTGATAGGGTATGTTCATTTTCAAATGACTATAAAAATAACTATTTTTATTATAATATTGATCTTTTATATATTGATTATTTTTGTATAATTTATCCTTAAATCTCATTTCAAATCACCAAAATTAAAAATTATGAATAAATTAAAATTAATTGGCTTCATGGTCGTCTTGGTTTTTCTATGTTTTTGCAAATCAAAACAGGTTGAAAATATAGAAATTAAAGATGCCGAGAGCCTGAATAATGCAATACTGAATGGTTGGAATACATGGGATAACCGAAGTATTTCGACCCAGGTTTTACTCCCAGAAGGACTGGCATTTAATATTCAAATCAATGATACCCTTTCTGGAGATTCTTTGCATTATATTTTCCCAGGTAACAGGGTTGCTGGGGCTGAAAAAGTAAAAACCATTGCCCATACTCCAACGGGTTCATTCACAGATTTTATCGTATTTTGGCGTAAATTCGGAATTCGCATCCAAACAGTTTCGAAAGGAAAAGATATAAATGTACTTGTTCAACCGTTGGATACCTGCCAAAACCCGGGAAGGCTTCAAGTGAGCGTTTTTATGCTATATGATAAAAAAGGGGATATACAAAAAGTTCCAAACAAAATATCTTCAATTATCAAAGGAAAAACTATTGAATTGAATTCACTTAACACGGATTTAGACAAATCATCAAAACCAATTTTTGAGTTTTCACTGAAGCAAAAAATTGCTTTTACTACAATAAAAAACAACAAATTAAAGGATGTAGAAACCTCCATATTCAAAGCCCAAAAAGAATATAACACAATGCTTGCTTCGAAAGGCAAGCAATCAGAATCTTACGATGTTATTCAGAATGCATTGAACTGGAGTGTGGTCTATGATCCGGCAAAAAACCGTGCAGTTACCCCCGTTGCTCGCACATGGTCTTTTGGTTGGGGAAATGGCAAAGAAGGTGGCTATGTTTTGTTTTGCTGGGATAATTTATTTGCTGCTTTAATGCATTCACTTGAAAGTAAAGAACTTGCATTTAATGAAGCTATTCAAATGTGCAATGAAATAGATGAATTAGAATTTGTTCCCAATTATTCAGCCGTTAATGAAATAAAAAGTAGAGATCGCTCGCAACCGCCAGTTGGATCAATGATTGTACTGGAAATTTACAAAAAGTATCCTGAAAAATGGTTCTTACAAAAAGTATTTCCTCAGTTGCTTACCTGGAATAGATGGTGGATGAAGAAGAGACACTATAAAAATTATTTATGTTGGGGTTCAAATCCTGTATCTTCTCCTACCCAAGATGCACGGGAATTAACCCAGAATAATTTTGAAGCTGCCTCTAACGAATCGGGTTTAGATAACACACCTATGTATGACGGAATAGAATTCGATAAACAAAATCATATCATACCCATAGCGGATGTTGGATTAATGAGTTTATATACAGGTGACTGCGACGCATTGGCAGAAATTGCAGGAATACTGGGCGAAAATAATATTCAAAAAGAACTTACCGCTAGGGCAAATGATTTTAGACAAAAATTACAGACCCTTTGGGATGAAAAGTTAGGAATGTTTTTAAATAAAAACTTAATCACCAATGAATTAAGTTATAGAATTTCACCAACAAATTTTTATGCGCTCATAGCCAAAGCAGCAAATCAAAAACAAGCAGAACGAATGATTCAAGAACACTTTTATAATCCGAAAGAGTTTTGGGGAGAATACATCATGCCCTCCATAGCCAGAAATGATACGGCATACACAGGAAAAGATTACTGGCGAGGAAGTATATGGGCGCCCATGAACTTTTTGGTTTATTTAGGATTTCGAAATTATGATTTATTGAAAGCCAGACAGGATTTATCTATAAAATCTTCGGAATTATTATTGAAAGAATGGCGGAAATACTGCTATGTGAGGGAAAACTACCATGCAGAAACAGGCACATTTCCCGGTTCACGTAGTGATCACTACTATCATTGGGGTGCTTTATTGGGAATGATTGCAATTATGGAAGGGAACGAGAAATAAGGAGCAAGCTTAATAAATAAAAAATGCTTTACCGAATTAGGGTAAAGCATTTTTTTATGTCAGAAAAATACTAAGGATTTTCAAGTGGATTTTTTTGTTGCAAAAACAGTTTCTTTGCCTCAGTATGAACTTCCCAATCAATACCTGTAAAATTAAAATCTACGTTTTTCCATTGTCTGTGACCTTCTTTTTGCAATTTGATAATTGAGGTTTTTAAGGCAGACAAGAGCTTGTTGTAGGCGAGGCGTTGTGCTGCAGTTTCACCTGTAACTTTGCAAATAAGCAAAGATTTTACTATGTAGGTACTTACATCATAGGAAGCCCAAGCATAAGTACCGGATTTAATTGTCGCTTTATGGTAAGTTGATTCTAGTCGTTTGTCTGAGAGTGGAACAAGTTTGATCATATTTCTTTCGTGGGGTGCCAGCTTAGAGAAAATCTCCAACACATCCACAGGAGCAGCTCCAACAAAGAAAAGAGCATCAATCTCTTTGTTCAGAAGGGCTTTAACCGATTCTTTAAAACTCAAATTCACATCAGTCCAATTTGAGCCTGTAATTTTTTTAATGATAGATGCTGTAATTGAAGTGCCTTGATCATCAGAACCGATAGAAATTTTCAAAGATTGATTGTTCAGATCGCCAATGTAATTGATGTTGCTTTCTGCGCGTGCAATCAAATGAATTTCCTCATTTCCTAATGATAAAAGAATTCTAATACTGTCTGTGTTATTCTCAACGTTTGCAAGGTCATTGTATAACTCTTGTTGCAATACATCGTATTGAATAAAGGCGATTTCGCCCGTTTTTAATTCTTTGAAATTCTGAACACTTCCCTGTGTGGTTCGAATTTCAATCGTTTTTGAGCAATTTTTGTACAAATCTATAGCAATTCTATGATTCGACCCCCCTTCTACACCTGATAGAATAACCTGGCCTATCGAAATTGACTTAAATAATATTGCTATGGCCAAAAGAAGTATGATTTTTTTCATTTAATGATATTTTTTGTGATTAGATACAATTTTTCAATAGCTAAAATATAAATTCAAATTAAATGCCAGAATTGTCATTTGACTTATTTCAAACGTATCTTATTTGCGAATATTTTGACTATTTATTCATTAGACCTGTCTTTTATATGATTGAATTGCATGAATAAACCTTGTTTATGTCAATTGCAATCCGAAGCAACATATATATATGCAGGTATTTCTTTTATTAACAAAATTTATTGAAAATAGAAGTAAGAGAAAACGGATGGGTTTGTAATCCCATCCGTTTTGCTATTCTTATCCTGCTGCTTCTTCATCATTTTCAATTTGTTCACCCATGCCTTGCTCCATAACAGTTTGGGTTGTAGTGGTCGTGGTGGATAAAACCTCTTGTTGTTTTGTTTGCTCTTGAGCCATAACTTTGGTTTTGTCGCGGTCGGCACTTGTAACGTGGTGCATAACTTTGCTACCAAAGTAGAAGGCAACCATCATCTGAAAGGCAGTCATGAACTCCCTTATTTCAACTTCAAAACCCGGCATTCGGATATTGACCAACTCAAGAATTACAACAACAAAAAGTAATGTCAATGTAAGTGTACCCCGAAAAACCCCGCGAGGCATCTCAAATGTTTCACCCGCAGAAGGGTTTGGGTTTGAAGGTGTCCATTTGCCATAAGGGTACTTTCTAAACAACAATATGAACAATATTAATACTAAGACCAGCCAAATCATGATAGGCATGTAGAAATATATTAAAAACTCCCTTGAACTGAGTACCGACTCTGCAAAGGTCTTTTGTTCAACAAATTGAGCTATAATAAAATTTGAATGCATGGGATCTTGAGATTAAGTAAATTATAATTATTTAAGGATGAAAACTAAAATAACAGCGATTCCGCCGCCAATCAAGCTGAAAATTTTATGTCTTTTCTGTTTTTTATATTGTTTCTTATAATCAGAAGTAAGCTGTTCACATGCTGTAGTTCTTTCGTCAAGCATTTTGATTTCTTTGTCTTTTAGCTCAATGATTTTATTCTTCTCCACAATGATCGACTGGCTGCTATCTGCGATGGCCTCCAATATTTCGACCTGCTTGTCGCATGATTTTAATTCTTCAGCTTTTACCATTAAACCTTTCAACTCACTATCTTTTAGAACCCAAAGAACCTCCTTAGCATCGGGATTAATTGTTTTTGGGTTATCGGTGGGTTTTATCGTGATTCTTTGTCCATAAGAAAATCCAAAACATAGAATCAATGTTACGAAAATGTATATTTTATTCATCATCTCTATTTTTCAATTTTTAAAATCGATTCAGAAGGCTAACCTTGCGCTAATATCTCGTCAAGCTTTTTATTTGTTTCATCAATATCTAAATCCTGAATTTCTTTCTTAATATTTGATCTTTCTTCTTTTACCTCTTTATAATCTTTTTTCATATTTTCAATATTCTTTTCCAAGTCAGCAATTTTTTGCTCTCTGACTTTAATCTCCACTTCGTATTGCATGCGGAGCTTGTCTTGTTCCTTTTTCATTTGCAAGTAATTATTCTCCTTATCTTTCATGATTTGAGAACTTCTATCGAAAAGCTTGTTTTTAAGGAAAAGGAAAGGACCCGCCAACGCAGCCATAAGTGTAGCCAAAGGTTGCCACTCAAAACGCAAAAAACCTTGATCATACAGGAAACCTATAACAAACAAAACTGCTACAATTGCCAATAATATTATAACCCAGCGCTTCATTAATAATAAGGTATTAAATGATCTTAATAAGCCAAATAAAAAAACAAATAGAACACATTATTTATCAGGTTCTAAATAACTTGCAAATACCCAACCTTCAATTTCCGTTGCCACTTTTACCCAATCCTGTTGTTTTTCCAAAACACGGACTTTATGTCCTTTGGTTAACGGGCTCGACACAAGAACACCGGAAGTATTGGGAGCATTTCGAATATTCAATTTGTTTACGGCAACTTTCATTTGAGTTACGCTTTCTTCATCGCCATCAAGATCTCTGCGGCTGTATAAAAGTTGATCACGCAATTTGTCGAGCGGAAAAGCAGGACCTGGATCAAACTTTCTTGCTGGAGCAATTTCTTCATGACCCAAAATAAGTTGTACATTATATTCTTCAATGAGTAAGCGACATAGCTCGGTAACAACTCTGATTTGATCCTCAGAATAAACGTGCCAATAGGTTGGGCTTGTTTGATTCCGATGGGTAGCATAAACAACCTCCTCTGCAGTATGAGTTGCTCCATACCAGGCTCTATATAGATTACCGCTTGGGGTTAAATATCCGTCATTGGCTATTTCTATACCAATTGAATATTTATTGAAACCAGATCTGCCTTGATATGAGCTATTTCCAGCGTGCCAAGTCATAAAATGAAAAGGGGCTAGCTGGGTTATAGAACCATCGCGATCTACAACAAGATGGGCAGATGCTTTGGCCCTGGGATTTATCAGTGTATTGATGGCTATTGAGGCCGGACCAGCCGTGTAGTGAAGGATAATTGTATCCAAATCACCTGCCTTAAACTCACCACTATGATTGGGAGTTTTAACAAAATTGATTTTATCTCCTTTTAAAAGGTGATCTTTGATCTGCATCGCCATTCTGTTTTTTTTTACAAAAATATTATATTTTGTATATATTCCAAGAAATATATACCCTAATTTATTTCAAATTATCAATAAACTCGCCAGAAATACCCAATAACTTTATTCTTGCCACGTGAGGCGGTCCTTCATATCCCCTTTGTATCAAATAATAAACAATTGCATTGAACTTTTTATCTTTAGATGAAAAACTTCCGCAAACATCCATTTCTATATCATAAGAGTTCGGAATGTCTTTTGAGAAAACGGTACGACTTTTTTCATCTCCCGAAAAAAGCATAATATCATAACTTGTAATAACATCCATAAAATCCAATGGAGACCGGAGCATACAAGCTTTTTTCCCAAGTAAATATCTATTGGGAGTATTTACCCCAATAAGCGTATCGTTAAAATTCGAAAATGTTTGTTGCTCTATCTTAAATGTCTTTAGAATCAGTTCAATGGAATCTTTTTTTAGTTTGAAAAGTCCATCAATGGTTCTATCAAACTTTTCATCTTCAATTGTGTTTTCTTTAAGATAAATCATTTTTCCAGAATCGGGCGAAATAATGCATAAATCCCAAAAATAAAAACCGGTGGCCTCGTCAGCGGGTTCTGTAATATAGGCAAACTTACCATCCTTCGACCAACCAATTGGGTAAAACTTATCGTATAAATAGGAGGAATCACTTATATAGACAAATTCTTTGGGTGGAAAATAAACTTGCGAAAATGTACAACTCCCAAAAAGAAAAACGACCATCAAAGTGAAATACAACTGTTTCATTATTTTAAAAATTGTCTTATATTTTTTCATAATTTCTGAGTTTGAACAAAATCTGTACAAAGATATGTATAAAGAATAGATTATCAAAATGCTATTGATAATTTCCCCCAAAATTTTATGAACATCGAAAGATTTATTACTTTATTTTTATATTTGCCCGGTATTTTTTAAAGAAAAGCCAGATTTTTGGTTAAAAATTTTAATCCTATGAAGTTTTCGGAGTTAAAGAATCTATTTGAAGTTTTGGCGCTCTTTGCTATTACTTTTTTCATTGTTTTGTTATATTCGGTAAGCGATTTCAACCTGACAGTTCCTGAGTTTACGATTCAAAAATCATCTTTTTCAAAATTTTTTGCTTCCAACGAAAAGACAGTCAAGGAAAATGTAGCAATTTCCGAAAACGATACTGTTATAAGTCAATTGGTTGTTAAAACGGATACAGTTGCTGGTCAAGATGGTAACAAGATTGTTCGATTTGATACGATTATGCAATTGGACACAATTTCTAAAGCAGAGTTTTATGCAAGAGTGGACACCTCAAAACAAAGAATCCTACTGATAGGCGATTCAATGCTCGAAGGTTTGATGCGCCGCTTGAAAGATTACACAGAATATAATGGTCATGATTTAAAACCTGTTATTTGGTATAGTTCTACTACGGAGATATTTGGACGATGTGATACTCTGGCCTGGTTCGTCAAACAGTTTAATCCCACTTATGTAATTATGGTATTGGGAGCCAATGAATTGTTTATCAGAAATATAAAAGAGAATAGAGATAAATATGTCAAAAATATCCTCAAACAAATAGGAAACAGAAAATATATTTGGGTAGGGCCACCCAACTGGAAAGATGATACCGGAATAAACGATATGATTTTGGAAAATGTGGGATCGAAAAGATTTTTCCCTTCCAAAAACCTCAAGTACAAAAGAGGTCGAGATGGGGCTCATCCCGTTTATGAATCTTCTTATATGTGGATGGATAGCATTACATCCTATATCATGAAAAAAAGTATGTATAAAATTCGTCTTGATGTTCCACCTCAAAAGACAAAAAAGACACCCGGTGCAACATTACTTAGCCCACTAAGATAAACCTGATTTAAATTTTTAATATAGATACCCCAATATGGATTTCGCTGCAATAGGAAAAATTTTTACTTCATACGATTCAAAAGCTCCCATGCTTTTTAATAGTGGAGCATTTTTCTTCCTTTTCATCTTTTTCCTGCTTATTTACAGCATGGTTTATAAAGTGAAAATGGCAAGAACAATCTATGTGATTGCATTTAGCTTATTTTTTTATTATAAAGCCAGTGGCTGGTATTTGCTTTTATTGGTAGGAAGTGCTGTGGCCGATTATTTGTTTGCCATAATGGTTTCCCGAAGCAAGGAGGAATGGTTGCGAAAACTTTGGCTTGTTGTTTCAATTGTTTTTAGTTTGGGACTGCTGGCCTACTTTAAATACACGAATTTTTTTGTTATAAACTGGAATGCCATAACAGGTTCAAATTTTTCTATCTCAGAAATTTTCCTGCCTATTGGGATTTCATTTTACACATTTCAGTCTTTAAGCTATATCATTGATGTGTATTGGAAGAAAATTGATGTTACCAATAACTTTGGGGATTATCTTTTTTTCCTCACTTTCTTCCCGCATTTGGTTGCCGGTCCCATTGTAAAAGCGAAGCTCTTTCTTCCCCAACTTAAGGAGGAAGTAATCATAAAAAGGGAAGAAGTCTATATGGGACTTTACCTTATCATTTGCGGCCTATTAAAAAAGTCGGTTTTGGCCGATTATGTTTCACAATATAGCGACTTGGTATTCGCTGACCCCGGTCATTATTCCGGTTTTGAAAACCTGATGGCTGCATATTGTTACGCATTACAAATTTATTGTGATTTTTCCGGTTACTCAGATATGGCAATCGGACTGGCGAAAATAATGGGATTCAACCTGGGTGTGAATTTTAATTTTCCCTATCAGGCTCAAAGTATAACAGATTTTTGGCGCAGGTGGCATATCGCACTTTCTACTTGGCTACGCGATTACCTTTATATTCCTTTGGGGGGAAATAAAAAAGGTAGAATCAGAACGTATATTAATTCATTTATTACCATGTTGTTAGGTGGTCTATGGCATGGCGCATCATGGAAATTTGTTTTCTGGGGAGGTATGCATGGAGTCGGGCTGGCGGTTCATAAACTTTTTGACCATAAATTTGGTAATATTAAAATTGAAAAAAACTGGCAGAAAAGCATTCTGAAAATTCTTGCCTGGGCGCTCACATTTCATTTTGTTATATTCTTATGGATATTTTTTAGAGCGAAAGATTTTTCTGTTGCATGGTCTATGGTGCATCAAATCGTTTTCAATATGGATCTGGCTTTTGTTTCTCCTTTCTTTTCTGCCCGGAAATTACTGATTATCATTTTGATTTTCGGAATCATCACCCATGCAGTATCAAGTGAAACAAATCAACGTTTAATGAAACAATTTGTGGGAATTCCATTCTGGGCAAAATTGGCGATATTTGTTGTTTCGGTACAACTAGCTATTCAATTTACAAATGAATCAGTTCAGCCTTTTATTTATTTTCAGTTTTAAAAATTATTTAGGAAATAGTATATTCTGTTTCAAACATTCTCAAGTTAAAATTTCTATTTTGGTGTTGGCGTTTATTGCAAAAATACAAACAAAAATGATACATAAAACTGAAATTGAGAACTATAATGGTTCAATGCAAGAACTTATTGATGAAATTGGCAATTTAAGATATGATTCTTTGTCAATTTTCTTAAATTTGCTTGCTGAAAAAATTGAAAGGGACGGTTTTAAAGATAGGAGTCGCAAAAGAATTAAATTAGCGACCAATCTTGAAAATGCTTCAGCACTTTTAAAACAAGCAAAATTAGAAATAGATTCAGCTTGGAAAATTTGTGAACCTTATGTGTGAATAAGGTGTAACACTGTCCCTCTTTTTATAAATTATTTGAAAGGGAAATACTTGATAAATAAATAAACAAACAAACGTCGGCTGTAAAGCGAGAATAACAATACTAACTGGAACATAAACAAATTGATAATTTTTGAATAGTATGCAAAATAAGAAAGTATTAGTGTTTCTGGCGAAAGCATTTGAAATTATGGAATTTAGTGTTTTCATAGATGTTCTTGGTTGGGCCAGAAATGATTATGGACATAATATATTTGTTGATACATGTGGTTTTACTGAAAAAGTTATAAGCACTTTTAATGTACCAGTACTCGTAGATAAAACCATTGGAGAAATAAACGTTGACGAATATGATGCCTTAGCAATACCTGGTGGATTCGGGGAGTTTGGCTTTTATGAAGAAGCTTATGACGAGAGGTTCTTAAAATTAATTAAGGAATTTGACGCAAAAGGTAAAATCATTGCTACAGTTTGTAGTGGGGCATTTCCTGTAGGTAAAAGTGGAGTTCTTAAGAATAGGAAAGCAACTACGTACCACCTAAAAGACGGATATTGGCAAAACAAACTGAGAGAATTTGGGGTGAATGTAGTGAATGAGCCAATCGTAGTGGATGGTAATATTATTACTTCTTATTGTCCTGAGACAGCTCCAAATGTTGCATTTGAATTATTAAAAATGCTGACTTCAGAAGAAGAAATGGGTGTAATAAAAAAAGCTATGGGATTTTAAGAAAAATGCTAATAACACCCAAAAGCCAACAATAAGTATATGAATAGAATAGAGATACAAAATAAAGTAAAACAGATTTGTAACGAGTTGATTTACAAACAAGGTTATATATCATCAATCGATGTTTTAAGTAAAATGCCTTATTTGACTGATGACAATATAAAAGATTGGCGTTTGGGTAAAATTCCATATTTAGAAAAAGTTTGCAATGCGAATTTAGCAACGCTTTCTTTTGTTAATAAGATAATTAGACAAATAGCAAATGAGTTAAAACTTAAAAACTCAATAACTGCTTACATGAAATATGGTAAAGGTGAAAAGACGAAACTTAGATTTTGCAAAACAGGCGAAGTGATAAAGAAATGAAAATATAATGTTTATAAAGTAATAATAAATAAACCAACATAATCTATATGTCTGTCGATAACAAAATTATTTTTTCGATGGTGGGAGTCAGCAAGACTTTTCCTCCACACAAGAAAGTATTGAACAATATTTATCTGTCGTTTTTTTATGGTGCAAAAATTGGCATCATTGGTCTGAATGGTTCAGGTAAATCGAGTGTTCTCAAAATCATTGCAGGGGTCTTGAAACCTGATGAAGGTGAGGTGGTTTTTTCGCCTGGTTATTCTGTGGGAATGCTCGAACAGGAACCCATTTTAGATGATAATAAAACTGTTTGGGAAATTGTTCAGGAAGGCGCTCAGGAAATGGTCAATTTGTTGAAAGAATATGAAGAGATCAATCTGAAATTTGCTGAGCCAATGGAAGATGATGAAATGAACAAAATGATCCAAAGGCAAGGTGAACTGACTGAGTTAATTGATCAGCACAATGGCTGGGAACTGGATACAAAACTTGAAAGAGCCATGGATGCTTTGCGATGTCCGGAAAGCGATATGCCTGTGAAACATCTTTCAGGTGGTGAAAGAAGACGTGTAGCGCTTTGCAGACTTTTGCTAAAAGAACCGGATATACTGCTTCTCGATGAGCCAACCAACCACCTTGATGCAGAATCTATCCAATGGCTCGAACAACATTTGCAACAATATAAAGGTACGGTCATTGCCATCACCCACGATAGATATTTTCTGGATAATGTAGCCGGTTGGATTCTTGAATTAGACAGAGGAGAAGGAATTCCATGGAAAGGAAATTATACTTCTTGGTTGGAACAAAAATCGAAACGCCTTGAACAAGAAGAAAAAGTAGCCAGTAAACGAAGAAAAACGCTTGAGCGCGAGTTAGAATGGGTTCGAATGGCACCCAAGGCACGTCAGGCAAAATCGAAAGCCCGCTTAGGCGCTTACGACAAAATGATGAACGAAGAAGACAGACAAAAGGAAGAAAAACTCGAAATCTATATTCCCAATGGACCTCGCTTGGGCAACTTGGTAATTGAAGCCAATGATATTTCGAAAGCCTATGGCGAAAAACTTTTGTTTGATGGACTATCGTTTAAGTTACCACCAGCAGGAATAGTAGGGGTAATAGGTCCCAATGGAGCAGGAAAAACCACACTATTCAAACTTATCATGGAATTGGAAAAAACCGATTCGGGTGATTTTACTGTGGGTGAAACGGTTAAACTTTCTTATGTAGATCAGCAGCATAAAAGCATTGATCCCGATAAGACTATTTTTGAGGTAATTTCAGGAGGTGGCGAAGAAGTCAAAATGGGTAATAAAATGGTCAATGCCAGAGCTTATGTGTCCCGTTTTAATTTCAATGGTGCTGATCAGGAAAAAAAATGTGGCGTACTTTCCGGTGGTGAGCGAAATCGCTTACATCTAGCGCTTACACTCAGAGAAGAAGGCAATGTTCTTCTTCTGGATGAGCCTACCAACGATATTGATGTGAACACTTTACGAGCTTTAGAAGAAGGCTTGGAAAATTTTGCCGGTTGTGCTGTGGTCATTTCCCACGATCGCTGGTTTTTGGACAGAATTGCAACACATATTCTCGCTTTTGAAGGAAATTCACAAGTATATTTCTTCGAAGGATCCTATTCAGATTATGAAGAAAACCGCAAAAAACGATTGGGCGATGAAGGTCCCAAAAGAGTACGTTACCGAAAATTGATTCACGATTGAGTTCAGAAAGCAATTTTGATATTATCATTGTTGGCGCAGGACCTGCCGGGGCAACCTGCGCCTTACATTTAATGAACTCAGGTTTAAGAATTGCACTATTTGACCAGAATAGTTTTCCTCGTTTCAAACTTTGCGGTGGCGCAATTTCCGACAGAACAATCAATGCAATAAAAAGATTGCCAGGAGATATTTACCATGATTTTCTTATCGCTGTTCAAAGGATCGATGTTGATGAATTTCAAGTTATAGATTCTGAACTAAAAAAATACTTAATACAGCCCAACAAAGACCAATACGGTTATATCATTGATCGAATGCAATTTGATAAGTTTCTCATCAGCCAAATCCAAAAAAATGTAAAGGTAAATTTATTCGAAAACCACAAAATAATTGGCATCCGAGAACATGCGAATCACATAAGTGTAGAATCTGAAAATCAAACCTATACGGCCAAACTTTTGATTCTGGGAACAGGGGCAAAAATGAATTTCAAATTCAATTCCTTTAAGAAAATATATTGCAACTATAAACCGATTATTTGCTATGAAAAAATTTTTCAAATAGACATAAAAGATCAATTCAAATTTCAGATTGTTCCTCAAATGTTTTATCCGGCTGATTTGTTACCCTGTTATTTTTGGCTTTTTCCAGGAACAAACAACAAATTTGTGGCTGGTCTTGGCAAAAAAATAATAAAAGGTAAGGCCAACGAAACGATTGAGAATACTTTTGAAAGGCATTTCAAAAGCATTTTAAGTATGGTGAGAATTAAGGAACGATTTTACGAAATCTTTTCTCAAGGAGCACCCATTACAATTTGGAACAAAAAACAAAGATTATCTGGTAACCGATTTTTGCTTTGTGGTGATGCGGCTTCGTTAGCCGATCCTGTAACAGGCGAAGGAATAGGCAATGCAATGCTGAGTGGAGAATTGGCAGCAAAGTCATGTATTTATCTTTTTGATATACAAAAGTTTGATTCAAAACAAACAAAGATTTATGACAAAGCTGTTTTCAAAAGATTTGGCAATGAACTAAAAAGAAGAAAGCTAATCACCAAACTTATGAAGAACAAAAATATTTTTAACTTTTTGATAAAATTGCTAAGTTTGAATACAAAATTTCTGTTAAAGAAATTATTTTGAATCAAGGGATAACTTTGCAGAAATTTTGTGTAAAAACACTTGTCCACATCTTATATTCTATCTAAACGTTGAGGATAAAATATTGGTAAAACTTTCATCCAATCAAGAAGGAAAAATAATCTTCACAAAAATAGGTATTTTTGTCGTCAGGTATATAGACATTTTCTAACCCTACAAACTTATTATTATAACATTTTGATTTCTGTTTTTCCAAAATAGTTTTATTATTTTTGCAAAAAAGAATTTTTCATGCAACGATATTTCAATACAACAGGCTTTTGCCGTCCCGATTGGCATTACATGGTAAATCCTACGAGGGGTTTGTTACATGAAATATATCAATTAATAGAAAATAAACAATATTTTCTTATTCACGCTCCTCGTCAGTCGGGGAAAACTACTTTATTACATTCTATTACGAGGCAAATAAACTCAGAAGGAAAGTATATCGCTGTTACTTTTTCGATGGAAAATGCAGGGACACGAGAAATTGCTCTAAATGATGCAATGTTTTCATCAATAAGGTCTCTATATGCAATGGCAGAAATGTTCATAGACTCAGGCGAGTTTCCTCCTTTGCCTGAACTTTATGTTAAAGAATCAGATTTATTGTATAAATATCTAAATGATTGGTCACAGCAGCAAAGCAAACCAATAGTTTTATTTATTGATGAAATAGACTCCATTTGGGACGATAAATTGGTTGCAACCTTGCGACAATTAAGGAATGGTTTTCAGATGCGCCCAAAATCTTTTCCTTCTTCCATTGCTCTTGTTGGTTTGCGCGATATACGCGAATACAAAAACAAAGTTAGGGCATTAGAGGGCGAAATGGGCAGCGGTTCACCCTTCAACGTCAAGGCTGAATCGTTTT
>Ga0316608_1000093_pt1 | contig 47844 bp, 37 predicted proteins | sample MIS2016152B_MG_FD_207673 | JGI IMG/M metagenome (GOLD analysis project Ga0316608, IMG submission 207673) | Microbial mat bacterial communities from Middle Island sinkhole, Lake Huron, Michigan, United States - MIS.2016.152B | ecosystem: Environmental > Aquatic > Freshwater > Lake > Sediment... | reverse complement strand
CTTCTGCGAGATCGAAATCATGTGCATTGGCATAATTTTTAAAGGAGTCAATACGTTTCAAGACTTCATTTTTTAATGTAGGCAACACGTCCTCCAGAATGATTGTTTCCACTTCATGGTGTCGAATCACCCTCAGGCGTTGGAGCAAAAGCCAGCAATTCCTCAGTGATGCTTCGTCACCTTGCGTGACTGCATTGGCAAGCTTATGTCTTAGTTGGCGTGCCATCTCTAGCAGCTTGGTCCGATCGCTGTTAGTCAATACAGTCTGGAACAGAGTGTTTGCCTCCTGTTTGGGAATAATACTGAGCTGGTTTATCTCGCTGAGGCATCGTTCTCTAGACCAGAAATCCGAATTTTCTCCACCCCTATCTAGTGGATCGTAGAGAAATATGCGGTCAGCGAGTAGTTTGCTAGTAGGCGTATTACTCCTTGTTATCAAGGAACGTACCCTATCGCAAGTAAAGGGTTGCCCCCTATGGTAAAGGGGCGCTTGGGTGATACCCAGCAGCATCGCATTTTTATGTCTTTCTAGGTTGTGTACCTCGCCAAACATTTGATGACACATATCCTCCATAGCCTGGATGCTATTACCGCGGTCAACAGAAAGCCCACAGTAGTTTGCCAAGAAAACAGCTTTTACCCCCCCAGAGCGCTGTAAAATACGATTGATACTTAACGCATTGGCGATGTTGATCTCAGGTCCTCTATTGTCTGCGAAGCCCGGACAGTCACAATAGACCCGTGTAGTGTTGTCAGGATCGGTTGCCATCTGAGGCATGAAAGTTTTGGACGTTCTTCCATGTCCAATCGGCATAATTTCCGGGCGAGGACTATTCTGGGCTACGACGACTACCTCCTGTTCTCCAGGTAAGTCTAAATCTTCAGGATATACCAATTCCATCCTGGCTCCCATCAAGTAGTTCAAGAATGTACTCTTGCCTGCTCCTGTGTTGCCCAAGACCATGACGACTTTCTTATCAGTGGCGAACGCCGCGTTCTCCTCCCCTAACTGGGCACAGTGATTCAGTAGTGTGATGCTTTGTGTGGTACTGAGCTTTCTGTTAGGGTCCGCCAACTTCATGTCTAGGAGTTCCTGAGGACTTTCTTCCATTCCTAATTGATGTGATCGGCCGCAGCTACCAAGTAAAATAGTCCCTAGGAATAGCAGCATTAAATGCCCTATTAATTTTCCAGATTGTGAATAAGTTGTATACATATGCAATGGAGTTGATAGCGTTTTGTTGCAATAAGTGTAGTAATACTATATCAAATAGTCAAGAATTATGCACAAAAACTTATAACAGAATATCTAATTTTTTACAATTTCTTCTAAAACTTATCTTCCAACTTCATTTGTCATGATGAGAATGTGGTGCTTTTATAAGTGTGGGGGTTCAAATCCCCCCTTGTGCACAAAATTTACTTACTAGGGGTGATTAGCTCAGTTGGTTGAGGGCGTCCCGTTGACATCGGGGAGGTCGCTGGTTCGAATCCAGTATCACCCACCGAACCTATTCTCAGTCAGGTGAAATCTGCTTGTTCTGTTGGATCTCCTTACACTGAATTACTCATGAAAATAAGAAGAGTATGGCGTTAGGGTGGCTGTTGCATAAGTAGGGGTAATCAAGTTACTTGTATGGTGGCAGAGGAATGCTAAAGAGTACTTCTTTTGTTCCTGTATTGTTAATTTTTACTCGGTCAGATCCATTAAACGGATCTTGGTACCACTTCGGTGTTCTGTATGTGGCAGCCGCCAATTGTGCTATACTGACCCTTTTGTCAGTTCCCATACCACAATACCCATGCTCACCGATACATTCAGCGAGTGCTTAACGCCATGCTGAGGAATTTCTAGACACGTGTCACATACAGACAATACTGTTTCTTGAATACCAAATACTTCGTGGCCAAACACAATTGCATACTTCTGCAGGGCGGAACACGTAAACTTGTGTAATGCCTGACTAGCATCTGTCTGCTCTACAGCAACGATGATATAACCTGTCGTTTTTAAGTGTTTGACGACCGCTAGTGTTTCCTGTGCCTGCTCCCAGGCAACGTGTTCCTCAGCCCCCAGGGCTGTTTTATGAATCTCTCGGTGAGGTGGCGTGGCTGTAATGCCGCACAAATAGAGCTTCTCTAGCAAAAAGGCATCGGCAATACGAAAAGCTGCGCCTACATTATGCATGCTCCGCACATTGTCTAGTACCATCACCAAAGGTGTCTTTTTGCTAACTTGGAACGATTCGGGCGACAAGCGCGGTAGTTCATGAATTTTTAGTTTTCTCATGGTCCTTGATGCATCGCTGGCAGCAGCAGTGCAAAGTTAGTTGTCTCAGTAGTAGGCTACAACGTACATTCATGGCCTGCGGAAGCACCTGAAGCAATTGGGGATACTGCCGATCACTATAGCAACACGATCTTCATGAAGCACCAGTCCAAAACAAACACCCAGCGAAAGTCTGCAGTTGAGAGCCAGGAGACCCCTTTGATGAAACAGTACAACCAGGTCAAGGCCAAATATCCTGGTGCTTTGTTGCTTTTTAGGGTTGGCGACTTTTATGAGACTTTTGGTGAGGACGCCATCAAGACCAGCAAAATTCTAGGCATTGTCTTGACCAAGAGATCCAACGGTGGTGCAGCAGCGGTTGAGCTAGCTGGCTTCCCGCACCATGCCCTGGATACCTATCTTCCCAAACTCATCAAAGCAGGTCAGCGTGTCGCCATTTGTGACCAGCTTGAAGATCCTAAGCTGGCCAAAGGCATTGTTAAGCGGGGTGTGACCGAACTAGTCACACCTGGCCTTGCTTTTAACGACCAGGTTTTAGACCAGAAGTACAACAACTATTTGGCATCGCTGTATTTTGATAAGGATGAGCTGGGCATCGCTTTTTTGGACGTGTCCACAGGTGAATTTCTGGTAGCCCAAGGGGCGACTTCCTATGTGGATAAGCTTGTCCAGAGTTTCAAGCCGTCAGAGATTATTTTGAGTAAAAATCAGAAAAAAGACTTTCAGGCGCTTTTCAAAGACCAGTACAATAACCATTGTCTGGAGGAGTGGGTCTATCACTTTGATTACGCCTATGAAATGCTCAACGAGCATTTTGGTACTTCCTCGCTCAAAGGCTTCGGTATTGAGAAGTTACCCGCCGGCATCATTGCTGCAGGCGCTGTGTTGCGGTACTTAGAGGAAACAGAGCACAAAAACATAAAGCACATTGCCTCCATTGCCAGGATTGAAGAAGAGAAATATGTATGGCTAGACAGGTTTACTATCAGGAACCTAGAGTTACTTGAGCCCCAACAAGAAGAAGGTGTGTCCCTTATTCATGTGCTTGACAAGACCGTAACACCCATGGGTGCGCGTTTGATGAAGAAGTGGGTGGTGTTGCCGCTCAAGGATATCCATGCTATTCATAGGCGGCTTGATACTGTAGAAGTACTGGTAAAAGACCCTACGCTATGGCAAAACATTTTGCAGGCACTGAAGCAGATCGGTGACTTGGAGCGACTTATTTCTAAAGTTTCTGTAAGCAGGGTCAACCCCAGAGAGCTGTTGGCTCTGAAGAAGTCTCTCCAACAAATAGCGCCGATCCAGCGCCAGCTTCAGTCCAGTGCTCATGAGCTGCTACGTAAGCTAAGCGAACAATTGCACCGGTGCGATTACTTGTTAGAAAAGATTGAGAAGACGCTCCAGGAAAACCCGCCCCTAGTCACCAACCAAGGTGGCTTGATCAGGACGGGTCTCCACGAGGAGCTCGATACGCTGAGAGAAATTGCCCATACAGGCAAAGACTATCTCATTCAAATACAGCAAAAGGAAAGTAAGCAAACTGGTATCCCCTCCTTAAAAGTCGCCTATAACAAAGTCTTTGGCTATTATCTGGAAGTAACCCATACCCACCAAGACAAGGTGCCTACCAACTGGATTCGTAAGCAAACCTTGGTGAACGCGGAGCGCTACGTCACAGAAGAGCTGAAGCATTATGAAGAAAAGATTGTTCATGCAGAAGAAAAGCTTACTGTATTAGAGCAAAAGCTCTACCAGGAACTGGTCAGCAGTGCAGCGGAATTTGTGCCACAGATTCAACAGAATGCTCGTGTGCTCGCGCAGCTAGACTGCTACCTTTCCTTTGCTCAGGAGGCTAGAAAGCAGCATTACACCAAGCCTATGGTCAACGAAAGCAAGACTATCAACATTCGAGCAGGCCGGCATCCTGTCATTGAACAGCAACTTCCTCTCGACGAAAGCTATGTCCCTAATGACATTTATATAGACAATGAAACACAACAAATTATCATCATCACAGGTCCGAACATGGCCGGAAAGTCAGCCCTGCTCCGACAAGTTGCCTTGATTGTACTCATGGCACAGATAGGCGCTTTCGTACCCGCTGCAAGCGCTTCTATTGGCTTGGTGGATAAAGTTTTTACTCGTGTAGGTGCTTCCGATAACCTTGCTAAGGGCGAGTCTACCTTTATGATGGAAATGACCGAGACAGCTAGTATCATGCATAACCTGAGCGACCGAAGCTTGGTGCTCATGGATGAGATTGGTCGTGGTACCAGCACCTATGATGGCATATCTATTGCCTGGTCCATCGTAGAGTACTTACATAACCACCCCAGGTACCGTGCCAAGACACTTTTTGCGACCCATTACCATGAGCTCACTCGACTGTCTGATGGATTAGTAAGGGTCAGGAACTTTAACGTGACTGTCAAGGAGGTAAACAAAAAAGTGATTTTCTTGCGTCAACTTAGAGAAGGAGGTAGTGCGCACAGTTTTGGTATTCATGTGGCCCAAATGGCAGGCATGCCCGCACAAGTGGTTCACCGTGCCAATGAGCTCATGCACCACCTAGCACAAGATAAATCGTGCCAACAGCACCAGGAAAAAATACAGAACATTCCTGCAAATAGCTACCAACTATCTTTCTTTGAAGTAGATCCCACTTTTGCTAAAATCAAGTCGCTTCTCAGTGGTCTCGATGTCAATGTTACTTCGCCTGTAGAAGCGTTACTTAAACTCAGTGAGCTTAAAGCCCTGCTCGCTAAAAACCTATGAGGTCCTGGTAATTACTCATGTCTTGCCCTGATTATGGATGGTATCTTCTGCCTTCTACTCATGCATAACAAGCGATACTTTTTCCGATGCTTGAAAATCCTGCCATCTTTCTTAAATTTGGACTAATTCGTAGGCTCTTTACATGCTGGCGAGCACAATGCGAGAATAGCTCAGTTGGTAGAGCACGACCTTGCCAAGGTCGGGGTCGCGGGTTCGAGTCCCGTTTCTCGCTCCACTCGCTTGTTGATTGAGTGCACCAAGACTGGTTAGTGGCATCAGATGGTATTTTTCTGGCTCAAAATCCTTACAGAGACAGGTATTGTTAGTGAAGTAAGCACAAGAGCTAGTTTACACTAGCCGTAAAACCACTAAGAATAGCCTGAAGCCTAAATAATAAGCGTTCTCCCAAAGTATTCGATCATTCAATGAACTTTGCCAGGGTGGTGGAATTGGTAGACACGCAAGACTTAAAATCTTGTGAGCAGCTGCTCGTGCGGGTTCAAGTCCCGCCCCTGGTACTATGAGCAACCTCTTGTCAATGTGCCAATGTCTTGGTTGCTTGTACAAAGCTTACAAACAACGGATGTGGATGGAGGGGAGTACTTTTAAGCTCAGGGTGAAACTGAGTACCTACAAACCAAGGGTGGTTTGCCAATTCTATAATCTCTACGAGTCCAGTTTCAGGATGAACACCGGTAATCAACATGCCAGCGTTTTCAAAATCCTTCAAATACTTTTCATTAAACTCATAGCGATGGCGGTGTCGTTCTGAGATGAGTGTGCTTCTATAACTTTCGGCCGCTTTGCTGCCTGGTGTAAGTTGGCAATTTTGTGCCCCCAAACGCATACTGCCTCCTTTCTGTGCCACGTTTTGTTGCGTATCTGTCAAGGTAATAACAGGATAAGGTGTTTGAGGGAAATGCTCTGTAGAGGCTGCTTCTTGCCATCCCAGTACATTCCTTGCAAATTCTACCACGGCGCATTGCATGCCCAAACAGATTCCTAGTAGTGGCAATTTGTTTTCTCTGGCATATCGGATAGCCTCGATTTTCCCCTCTATACCCCTTGATCCAAATCCGGGCGCAATCAAAAGTCCCTGCAAAGGAGCCATCAGTTTCACTGGGTTGTCTTCATGCGATGCCTCCAAAGAGATGAGTTGTAAATCTATTTGACAAGCGTGGTGGGCGCCTGAATGGATCAAGGCTTCTTGAATAGATTTATAGGCATCAGGGTTTGCAGTGTATTTGCCTACCAGGCCAATGCGCAAGGTGTGTTTTGGGTGCTTGAGTTGGTTCAGGAAAACTTCCCAAGAACCTAAATCAGGTGCTGGGGCAGGGGGCAAGTGTAGCTGAGTAAGGACCTGTTCATCTAATTTTTCTTGGCGCATGAGTAAGGGCACTTCATAGATTGTAGAAGCATCCATGGCCTCAATCACAGCGTCCCGGTTGATGTTGCAAAATAACGATAGCTTTTCCCGGAGGCTTGTTGGTAGGGGTCTTTCAGTGCGACAAACGAGGATATTGGGTTGTATGCCCGCTGCTTGTAGTTGTTTGACAGCATGCTGTGTAGGCTTGGTTTTGAGTTCTTGAGCTGCTCGGAGATAAGGAATTAGGGTCAGGTGAATAGACAGGAAATCCGCTGCCGCAAGGGTCCAGCGTACTTGCCTGATGGCCTCTATAAAGGGCAGCGACTCAATATCGCCTACACTGCCCCCAACTTCTGTGATCACAAAATCGTATGCACCTGTTTCACCCAACGAAAAAATGATGCGCTTGATTTCATCAGTAATATGCGGTACCACCTGCACTGTCTTTCCTAGATAATCTCCCATACGCTCATTAGTAATGACCGTATGGTAGATTTTTCCTGTGGTTACATTGTTGGCCTGGGAGGTCGTAATGTCTAGAAAACGCTCATAGTGGCCCAAGTCTAAGTCTGTTTCTGCGCCATCTTCCGTCACATAGCATTCTCCATGCTCGTAGGGGTTCATGGTGCCAGCGTCTACATTGATGTAGGGATCCAGCTTCTGGATAGTAACTCGGTAACCCCTTGCTTGGAGGAGTTTGCCCAGAGAGGCAGCGATAATGCCCTTTCCCAAAGAGGAGGTAACCCCTCCTGTGATGAAAATGTATTTTACGGTCGCCATAAGCGTTGTGCAGATAAATGGTCAAAAAACATTTTGCCGTAGACTAAGGTAGGCTCTTTTTTGTTGATGTGTTTGTGTGTCGATTTGCCACGGTAAAACATGGCTACAGCTTGCGTCTTATAGCATGAGTAGGGAGATTTGTGCTTGTCCAATTAATAAAACGCCGCAGCGCAACCCACCCATGAATTGTAGTTGTCTACTCGATCGATACCCTGTTTTGCGGCACATCCGGGTTGTTGCTGACCTGCTCCAGCTAGAAACATATGTAGTGGGGGGGGGGGTGCGTGACTTATTTTTAAAAAGACCAACCAAAGACATCGATATAGTGTGTATAGGCAGCGGCATCGAGCTGGCCAAGGCTGTGGCGGAAGCAGTAGGCAAGGCTGATCAGGTGGTGGTATTCAAAAATTTCGGCACCGCTATGATCCAGTGGGAAGATTGGAAACTCGAGTTTGTAGGTGCCAGAAAGGAATCTTATCGCAAAGACTCCCGCAAGCCTACCGTAGAAGATGGTACCCTGGCAGATGACCAACACCGGCGCGATTTCACCATCAATGCGTTGGCTATCTGCTTGAATAGTGATCGCTGGGGAGATCTGGTAGATCCTTTTTCGGGTGTGGAGGATTTAAAGCGCCGTGTCATTCAAACACCTTTGGCGCCAACTAAGACTTTTTCGGATGATCCACTGCGTATGCTGCGGGCTGTGCGGTTTGCCGTGCAGCTAGAAATGGACATTGCCCCTGACACGTTTACTGCCATTCAGCAGCATGCCGCAAGAATTAGCATCGTTTCTCAAGAGCGCATCATTGGTGAGCTGAACCAGATCATTGCTGCGCCCATGCCTTCCCGAGGTTTCCACCTCTTGTACCAACTGGACCTTCTGCCCATCATCTTTCCTGATTTAGTAGCCTTGCAGGGCACAGAGACCATCCAGGGCCAGTCGCATAAGGATAATTTTTACCATACGCTGCAAGTCTTAGACAACGTGGCACAAACCTCCAGCAATCTTTGGTTGCGCTGGGCTGCACTTTTGCATGACATTGCCAAACCCCACACCAAGCGCTTTGATCCAGTGGCAGGGTTTACGTTTCATGGCCACGAGGAGCAAGGTGCCAGGATGGTGCCCAGTATCTTTAGAAAGATGAAACTGCCCATGCAAGACAATATGGCGTATGTGCAAAAGCTGGTGCGCCTGCACTTGCGTCCTATTGCTTTGGCGCAAGAAGAAGTAACAGACGCTGCCGTAAGACGACTGATTTATGAAGCAGGGAGCGGCCTAGAAGACCTGATGCTGCTCTGCCGTGCAGACATTACGTCCAAAAATGACTCGAAGGTCAAGCGCTACCTTCAAAACTTTGATCAGGTAGAAAAAAAGATGCAATTGGTAGAAGAAAAAGACGCACTGAGAAACTTCCAGCTTGTCATCACGGGGGATACCATTATGCAGACCTTTGGGCTCAAACCGTCTAGCTTGGTAGGGGAGCTCAAAGAAGCTATTAAGGAAGCAGTTTTGGAAGGGAAGATCAAGAATGAATACGAAGAAGCTTATCGCTACCTGCTAATGCTGGGCAAAGCGCGAGACCTCCAGGCGATTGCAACAGCACAATAATCCAACGGCCCCAATCAACCAATACCCATGCACACGCCTGTTTTACTTGCAGAAAGCCTAGAAGCACTGGCTATCAATCCTAAGGGCACTTATGTGGACTTAACCTTTGGTGGGGGTGGACATGCCAGGGCTATGCTCAATCAGCTAGAAGGCGGAAGGTTGTTTGCCTTTGACCAAGACCAGGCAGCAGCACAAGTAGCTGGGCAGCTGCAAAGCAAGTACTTCACATTCATCAAGGCCAATGCCCGGTTCATGCGGCAATTCTTAACTTTTCATGGCGTGCGCCAAGTAGATGGCATCCTGGCTGACCTGGGTGTTTCGTCTTATCAAATTGATACGGCTGAACGAGGCTTTTCTACCCGTTGGAAAGGCACGCTTGACATGCGCATGGACCAAGCCAATCGCCTCACTGCTCAAGAAATCGTTAATCACTATTCTGAAGCCCAGCTGCAACAGCTGTTACAAAACTATGGCGAGGTGCGTAATGCCCGTACGTTTGCTAAAGCTATCGTCACTGCTAGGGCTGCAAAACCTATTCATACGACTGAAGACCTGCGGATGCTCTTGCAGCGATGGGTGCCTAGGGGCAAGGAATTCAAGTATTACGCACAAGTATTTCAAGCCCTTCGCATCGAAGTCAATGATGAGTTGGGTGCCCTGAAGGAAATCTTGCAACAAAGTGTCCACCTCTTGCAGCCTCGCGGCAGGCTGGTGGTTTTGTCCTATCACTCCTTAGAAGATAGGCTTGTCAAATACTTTTTGAATGCTGGCAACTTTGAAGGGGACTTACGAAAAGATATTTATGGCAATGCTTTGCGGCCTTTCAAGCCTGTCTATAGAAAGTCGATCAAGCCTTCTGATGAAGAAATACAAGCCAACAATAGAGCACGGAGTGCCCGACTTAGAGCAGGAGAAGTAGTGGGTACTCATGCGTGATGCGCTACCAGTGACCAATTTCCTAATAAGCACACTGACTTACCATTGGATAAAAAATTGATAATTTTGGTACGCTACTACGCTCTCTGATTGCTAGTTATGGATAAAAACACCTACAAATCACGTAAAAAGAAGGGCTTGTTCACTTATTTGGAGCATACGATACGCTTCAAGGACCCTTCCTTTCATGGCTTGCCAGGACACTACATTCCCCGTTTATTATTTCTCTTTTTCATAAGCATTTTTTACGTGGGAAATACACACTATCATGAAAGGATGGTGCGTAGGATAGGTCAATTGGAACAAGAAGTCGATGCCCTAAGGGTAGACTACACGACCCTACAAGCGGACTATATGTTTGATAGTAAACAATCAGAAGTAGCCAAAAGGGTAGCCAAAATGGGCCTTTACGAAGCTCCCAGTCCGCCTTCAAAAATAAAGCTGAAATAGCATGGCCTTCAAGGAGACTATTTTGCTGAGAACAAGAATTGCTTTTTTGGCAGTTTTTATTTTTGCCGTTGCCATTGTCGTAAAGTTGGTACACCTACAGTTTTTTCAAGGTGCTCGTTGGGAAAAAGAGGCTGGGGTAGCCCGCTTGGTATACAAGACCGTTAAGGCTACTAGGGGCAATATTTGTGCAGACGATGGTAGTCTATTGGCTACTTCCCTGCCTTTCTACCGTGTAGCCCTAGACCCTTGCGTTGTGGATGAAATCACATTTCAGGAACAAGTTGGGAGCTTGAGTCAGTTGTTGGCCAACTTTTACAAAGATAAAAGTGCTGAGACGTATCAACAGCTCATCCAAAATGCTCGCCAAGCCAAGCGAAGGTACTTGGTTATTAACAAAAAATGGATCGACTACCAAGCAAAAAAAGAAATGAGTCAGTGGCCTATCTTCTGCCAAGGACGTTGGCGGGGAGGGGTGCTCTTCGAAAAGGTAGAAAAACGATTTCAGCCTTTCAAAAACCTTGCTACTAGAACCATAGGCGTTGTCAATGCCAATGAATACGGGGCTGGTTTAGAATACAGCTTTAACCAAGACCTCAGGGGTCTTGATGGAAGCGCACTCTACCAGAAGACAGTAGGAGGAAACTGGAAAATGATTGATGGTGGTGCTGCCGATCGACCGGTCCATGGCTATGACCTGGAAACAACGATTGATATCAATTTGCAAGACGTTGCACACAACAGTTTGTTAAGAGCACTGCAAGCAAGTGAAGCAGCATATGGCTGTACTGTCGTCATGGAAGTGAAAACAGGCGAAATAAAAGCCATGGTCAATCTGAGTCGTACGGATGATGCACAATACAAAGAGTGCTACAACTATGCAGTAGGTAACCAAGGTACCGCAGAACCCGGTTCTACCTTCAAGTTAGCATCTATGTTGGCCTTGCTAGAGGAAACTTCTGTAGCACTTACACATACCATTGACACAGGTGATGGCCGATTCCAGTTTTATGACCGTATCCTGAAGGATGTAAAAAGAGGAGGCTTTGGTGAACTTACTGTCCAGGAGGTTTTTGAGCATTCATCGAATATCGGTATGGCTCGTCTAATCGATGAGGCCTTTGGCAAAAATCCTCAAAAATTTGTCGACTACGTGCATCAGCTCGGCTTGTCTAAGCCACTTGGCATACAGATGGTTGGCGTAGGGGTACCGTTGGTTAAGAATCCTAAAAGTCCTGAATGGAGTGGAGTTACGTTGCAGTGGATGTCTATTGGCTATGAATTAAAAATAACTCCCTTGCATACACTTACCTTATACAACGCGGTAGCCAACAATGGCAAAATGATCCAGCCTGTTATTGTCAAAAAGATCAAACAAGCCAACAGGACTATTAAGGAATTTCAGGGGGCTGTGCTCAATAAAAAGATATGTGCTGATGCCACGCTACAGAAACTTAAGACCATGCTAGAGGGGGTGGTGGAGCGTGGTGCTGCGCGCAGGTTTAGACATGGGTTTTATCAAATTGCTGGCAAATCCGGAACAGCCAACAAGGTGGTCAATGGCAAATACACCCATGACACGTATGCTTCTTTTGTGGGATACTTCCCTGCAGGATCGCCTCGGTACAGCTGTATTGTGGTGATAGATAGCCCCCAGGGCCATGCCTGGCACTTTGGTGCTTCCGTAGCTACTGTCGTTAAAGATATTGCTGATAAGATCGCTGCCAAGGACCTTGCTGCACAGGATTTTATTACTGCAAAAAACAGCACAACACCACCCGGTACTTTCCCGCTGATTAGGGCTGGTTATCGAGACGAGTTATTGCAGCTTTGTGATACACTAGGCATTGCATGCCGCAACCGGGAGCTAGCAGCGGCGTGGGTGAGGAGTACTGTAGACGAAGACCATATTGTCTGGAAGGCCAATGGTGCCCCTAAGGCAGGACAAGTACCGCACGTACTTGGCATGACCCTCAAAGATGCCCTTTTCTTGCTTGAAAACTGTGGTTTTAAGGTAATTGTGCAAGGTCATCAGGGGGGGAGAGTCAAGACCCAGTCTTTGCCACCAGATACCAGGCTACCTAGTGGCGAGCATGTTACCCTGCAAATGGGCTAGATGTTTGAGGGACATAAATAGTGAGTGATGCGTACCTTACGAACCATGTATCAAAAAAACAGTTGAACTAATTGCAAAAAAAGAACTACTCCCTAGCCACCTTACTCCAAGGCATTGTCGTTAACAAGCTTATTGGGGACCAGACGGCACAAGTACAGGCCATCAGTTTTGATTCACGTGCTATAAGCAAGAAGACGCTGTTTGTGGCCCTCAGGGGTACCAAGGTAAATGGACACGACTATATTCAGGAGGCTGTTGCAGCAGGTAGTGTTGTCGTAGTGTGTGAACATGCCCCTAGCAAGCCAATGCAGGATATTACCTACGTGATAGTAGCAGACAGTGCGCAAGCCCTAGGCATGATTGCTTCTAATTTTTATGGCCGCCCTTCTGCCCAACTGAAATTAGTAGCCGTGACAGGAACGAATGGAAAAACCAGCACGGTGCACTTGCTCTCTGGACTTTTCAGCCAGTTAGGCTACCGTGTAGGTATGCTCTCTACCATTCACAATACAATCAATACACAAACACTGCCCACTGCACTGACTACACCAGATGCCATTCAGCTCAACGCCTTGCTGGCACGCATGGTGGGGCAGAATTGCCAGTATTGCTTTATGGAGGCAAGCTCGCACGCCATCGTTCAGGAGCGTATCGCGGGGCTACAGTTTGCTGGCGCTGTGTTTCTCAACATTACACACGATCACCTGGATTATCACCAAACGTTTGATGCCTATATCCAAGCCAAGAAAAAACTTTTTGACGGCTTGCCAGCCAGTGTCTTTGCGTTATTCAACGCAGACGACAAGCGTGGCTTGGTCATGGCACAAAACACCAAGGCTGCAACCCATAGTTTTGCCTTAAAAGCTTCTGCTACCTTTACGGCCAAAATCCTTACTAACACACTGCAAGGGCTAGAGCTGCGCATCGCCAACCAGTCCGCCTGGTTTCAGTTGGTTGGTACCTTCAATGCCTACAACGTGCTTGCTGCGTATGCTACTGCTTGCCTCCTTGGAGCCGATGGTCAAGAAGTACTCACAGCCCTGTCTGCTCTGCCTCCTATCCAAGGTCGGTTCCAGCACATGCATGCCCAAGCGGGCTTTGATGCCATTGTCGATTACGCCCATACACCAGATGCGCTCAAGCATGCACTAACAACTATTGGCCAAATAAAAAGTAAATCAGGGAATATCATTACTGTGCTAGGATGTGGAGGTGACCGAGATAAGCAGAAGCGGCCGCTCATGGCGCAAGTTGCCTTGAAGCTTAGCAATCGTGTCATCTTTACATCTGACAATCCTCGCAGCGAAGCGCCACAGGATATTATTCAGGACATGCAAGCAGGGATGACTCCTGCACAGCAACAAACAACTCTGACTATTATAGACAGAGCTGAGGCAATAAAAGTAGCTTGTCAACTTGCGCAGCCCAAGGATATTATTTTACTAGCGGGTAAGGGGCACGAGGCTTACCAGGAAATACAAGGCAAGCGCTACCCCTTTGATGATAGAAAAATATTACAAAGCATGCTGCTCTGAGCGTAAACTTAGCTGACCATCTGCTTCACCATGAATACTACAACATATATTGATTTGGGAATAATTCAGCGCGGGCAGGGCCGTAAGGGAAATGTGGTGGTCAGGCTCAACCATGATATGCCCCACTTTGATAGGCTAAACACTTTATTAATTCAAATAAATCATACACTAGTGCCGTACTGCGTGGAACAATTCTCTCGTCAGCACCGAAGAATGATCCTCAAACTACAAGGGGTAGATGACCCCAAGGCCGTGCACTACTTACAAGGCTGCTCCGTTCTTGTGCCCCAAGAGATGCTGCCTCAACTATCCCCTCAAGAAACCTACCTAGATAGGCTTCTTGGATACCATGTGGCGGATGTTCGAGAAGGCAGCCTAGGCACTGTACAAGCTATTTACACACCTTTTCAGCAAAATCTCTTGGCCATTGACTATCAAGGCCAGGAACTGCTCGTTCCTTATCATGAGGCCATCGTCACACACGTGGATCATGAGCAGCAAAGCATTGTGGTACAGTTACCTAATGGTTTTATCAAGGCGATGTATTGATTGAGAAGTTTTGTAGTTGTGGTCCCCAACACTAGCAAAATAAAGCCCCAATTTTAAGGATATGGCTAATATTTAAGCTATTCCTCTTGTCGTGACGGTTTTGCTTCTTCCTTTGCGATGGCTGTGCGCATGCTTGTGTCTGCCTGGATGTTTTGCATGCGGTAGTAATCCATAATACCCAGGTTGCCCTTCTCAAAGGCTGCGGCCATGGCCCTGGGTACTTCAGCTTCAGCCAAAATCACCTGTGCTCTTGCATCTTGTGACTTTGCCTTCATCTCTTGTTCTACGGCCACAGCCATGGCTCTACGCTCCTCTGCCTTGGCTTCTGCCACTCTCAAATCCGCGTTTGCCTGGTCTATCTGGAGCTTCGCACCAATGTTATCGCCCACATCTATATCAGCGATATCAATAGAAAGAATCTCAAAAGCAGTACCAGCATCAAGGCCTCGATCGAGCACTAGCTTGGAGATTTGATCAGGCTTAGCCAAAACTTCTTTGTGTGTTCGGGCAGAACCAATGGATGTAATGATGCCTTCTCCTACCCTGGCCAAGATGGTCTCCTCACCAGCACCGCCTACCAATTGTTGGATATTAGCGCGAACCGTCACTCTTGCTTTGGCAATGAGCTGGATACCATCAGCCGCTACGGCTGCTACGGATGGGGTGTTGATCACCTTAGGATTAACAGAGATTTGTACTGCCTCAAATACATCGCGGCCTGCTAGGTCGATCGCCGTGGCTTGTTTGAAAGTCAGACTGATATTGGCTTTATCAGCAGAAATCAAGGCCCGGATTACCGAAGGTACATGGCCACCTGCCAAGTAGTGCGTCTCAATTTCTGAAGTAGTTACCTTGAGGCCGGCTTTGGTGGCTGTGATTAACGCATCTACGATAACGCGCGGAGGGACCTTTCGGATGCGCATAAAGACTAGCTCAAACAACCCTACTTGAACGCCAGAGAATAAGGCCGTAATCCATAGGTTAACAGGTACGAAATACAAGAATACGAGAATACCAATAGGAATGGTACCGAGCAGGAACATAAACGATAAGGAATCCATAGGAAAAACAAGTTAGCACGGGGCCGATCAGTGATGCCTGACGTCCGCTCCTCAATATACCGCCAAATTACGGAAATTTCCAAAGGACTTGTCATAAGATAGCGAGTCTGGTAGGTCAACCCATATATATTTTTTGCTATTGAATCCCCTCCAGGGCTTATCGGCCAACACCTGGCGTATGCTTTGATTTTTAATGGCAATTCAATAAATTGACTCGAATGGGGACTTTCCATTGTCTGACGTGTACTGATAGGCAGAAGATTTTACCATAGATTCACTTATAGTGGACCAGTATTTTCTGGGATAGATGCGGGAAACATCCGTTCAATACGCTCTATGCGAATACTACAGCGACCTTTTAATTGGCTTATTAAGAAACGGATGACCCACTTAGAGCGGTTTATGAACCACCCTCTAGAGGTCCAGGAGGAGCTGTTCAAGCGGCTTATTGGCAAGAGTAGACAGACTGTTTTTGGCAAGCAGTTTGATTATTCCTCTATTAAACGGGTAACGGATTTCAAAACACGTGTTCCTACACATACTTACGAACAGCTGTATCCCTACATCGAGCGTGTTCTCAAGGGAGAACGGAATGTGCTCTGGCCTACCCCTACGGCATGGTTCGCTAAGTCTTCAGGTACCACCAATGCAAGCAGTAAATACATCCCCGTATCGCCAGAAGCCCTGAAAGAGGGGCACTACAAGGCAGGCAAAGACATGCTTGCGGTCTACATCAATAACTATCCGGACAGTCAGGTAGCCAAAGGTAAAAGCGTAGGTTTAGGAGGAAGTTTATATCCTAATGATTTGCACCCTGGGTCAGATACGCAGTATGGTGATGTCTCAGCAGTGCTTATGAAAAATCTTCCTTTTTGGGCACAGTGGAGCCGAACACCTGATCTAACGGTTGCCTTGATGGGTCAATGGGAAGAAAAGGTCGAGAAGTTGGCAAGTATTACTGCCAAGAACAATGTCACCTCTATAGCAGGAGTACCTACTTGGGTGCTGTTACTGCTGCAGAAGGTAATGGCCTTACAAAACAAGCGCTGTATCCACGATGTGTGGCCTATGTTAGAGCTATTCATTCACGGTGGTATTGCCTTTGCCCCCTACAAGCCCCTGTTTCAAGCCATCACCTCAAAAGAGCTACGCTACTTGGAAGTGTATAATGCCTCTGAGGGCTTTTTTGCTGTACAAGATCAAGTATCTTCAGAAGATATGCTCCTGCTGCTAGATCACGGCATTTTTTATGAGTTTATGTCGCTGGATGAGATCAAGAAAGAACATCCAAAGACTGTTGGGCTTGAAGAAGTAGTGCTTGGGAAAGTCTATGCGCTGCTCATTAGTACCAATGCAGGGTTGTGGCGTTATCAAATTGGTGATACGATCAAGTTTACATCTCTTGCACCTTTTAGAATAAAAATAACAGGCCGGACAAAACATTTTATCAATGCTTTTGGCGAAGAAGTAGTCGTTGATAATGCAGAAGCAGCCATGGAAAAGGCTTGTCAGTTGACAGATGCCATCCTTAGTGACTACACAGCAGGACCGTGTTACCTTGAAGCAGGCAAGTCGGGAAATCATGAGTGGATCATTGAGTTTGCCAAACCGCCGAGCGACGTAGAGCGCTTTATTGATGTCCTGGATACTACCCTAAAAAAGATTAATACTGACTACGAGGCGAAGCGCTACAAAAATCTGGTACTCGCCAGACCTATTGTACACTGTGTACCCCAAGGGTTATTTTATCAATGGCTGAAGAAGCAAGGCAAGCTAGGGGAGCAGCACAAAGTGCCTAGACTTGCCAACGACAGAAGATACCTTGATGAGATACTTTCAATGCTTTAAGGAGAAAACAGCATGTTGTTCAAGCGATACGCTTCTTATGCGTATGCTTCTCGGTTCAAGGGCTGCCTCTTATTATGCATCAGGCCTGCTGATATTGATTACCCCTTTAAGGGGCCTAATCTTTTCGATCCCTTGATGATCAATCCTTGAATTGGTTAAGCGTCACGCTTACGTAAGCTGTTCCTTGTTGAGCAGTAACGGGTACTGACTGAATAACTGGTGGAGTATTCTTTAAAGACGACTGGCTGCATCTCATCAATAATATGAGACGATTCAAGCTTTCAATAGGTAGTACCGTTGAAAAATTCTTTTGAGTACGCCACTTTATATCGATGACCGAATTTTCCTGATATTCGGTAGACGCTTGTACTTTTTTGAAAGCCTCTTGATCAATCTCTTCTGCTTGCTGAAGGCTAACGCTGCCAGAAGTTTGATCACCAGGCAGGCCCAAATCTACAGCGCGGTGTGGGTTTATAACTAACTACCTCTCTGCTGTTGATGATAAGCGCCTGTTGCTAATGGCCGTTGAAATCTTGTATAAAAGGTCTCAGATCTGGGCGGGGTAGTCTAGACTCCCGAGTTTTGTAAGGTGTTGTTGGGAAACTCTTAAGTTGCTGCAGAGCCATGCTACCTTCACCTAATTTGAAATAAAGGTCCTCAACTTTTTCCTCATCGAGGCATACGAGAAGCTGTTCGATGGTCTCCTCATTCCACTTGACGTGAAGTTGATGGAGTTGCTCCCGTACCAGCTTTTTTCCCCTAGCAATTTTTCTATCTTTTTCCTGTTTCAGGAACTTTTTAATGGCACTACGTGCTTTGCGTGTTACTGTAAAGTCAAGCCAGTCTTCTAGGATTTGTTGCTTGCCGTCAGTAATCACCTTGACTTGGTCACTATAATTGAGGGCATAGTGACGAGCAACTAGCTTGTTGTTGACCTCGGCCCCTGTGCACCCAAGTCCGAATGCTGTACCCAGCTCAAAAGCGAAATCTAGCACTGTGGCACCTGCTGGCAGGAATATAGATTTCCTTTTATGCGTGAATACCTCGATTTTCTCTATTTGTGGACTAGCATCGATTGTATCTGTAAGCTCGTTCGAAACTTGTGATTCTTGCTCTAATACGGTTCTTATTTGATTGAGCCATGTATCTAGGCCAGGTATATGCTCAATTTTTTTAACTTCTTTGTACTTCCAATGCGCCGCATTCCCTTTCTCAGCTATTTCATCCATTCTTTTAGTACGTATTTGTACTTCTACCCATACTCCTTCATTACTCATGACTGTAACGTGCAACGACTGGTAGCCATTGCGTCGTGGATAGCTTAACCAGTCTCTGAATTTGTTGGGATAAACTTTATAGAGGCTTGTTACCACTTCATAAGCTTGCCAGCAACTCAGCTTTTCTCTGGACTCGGGAACATCAAGGACAATTCGGATGGCGAAAACGTCGTACACCTGCTCGAAAGGTAGTCCCTGAGTTTCCATCTTATTTCGAATGGAGGTCACGGATTTGATCCGTGTTTTGATAGTAAAAGGAAATTTTCCCCTTTTCAGTACTTCCTGAATAGGTCTTGTAAACCTTTTGATAAATCGTTCCCTTGCATCTCGGGTGCTCTTGAGTTGCCCTGTAAGGGTATGGTATACTATTGCGTTAGTGAACTTGAGATACAGGTCTTCAAGCTCTGCCTGGATAGCATGGAGGCCTAGTCTGTGTGCTATGGGCACGTAGATATATTTTGTCTGCGCAGCAATGCCTGCCCGCTGATTATAGGGAAAACGGGTCAATGTGCGCATCTTTTGAAGATTTTCAGCCATCTTCATCAAAGCAATCTTGGGATCTTTTGTGAGGGCTACTATTAAAAGTTCCGAGCTTTTGGTGCTCCTTATTTCCCTAAACTGTGGGATAGCTTCTAGTTCGATAAGCCTACGGATAGTTTGTGCTACCCCAGCGCCAAATATTTTTCTTATTTCTGGAAGTGCTATGTCCTCTGATAAGTCATATAAGAGCGCACAGATGATAGGGGCAACTCCAAAACCTATATCTTCTGCAATGATCCTGGCTATATCAAGCGCCTGCGAGATATTAACACCTGCTGCCCAATATTTCTTTTTTTGATCAGCCGCCAGGGCCAATTGAAAAGCTTTTTTCAGCTTTTGGCCATCGCCCCGCTTCATTGTGGGCTTAGCAAGCTGATACAACTTGCAACACTGCTTAGCCGCTTCTTCGTACGCTAACATTGCTGCTGCGGGCGTTCTCTCATGTAGCGTTTTAGACATGGTGTATTCAATTTCTCTAAGCAAAAACCAAGACATTTTTCACGATAGCACCTGTTTCCAGGAGTGTGTACACCATAGGCTGCATGCCATAAAAAAACAAAAATTATTTTTATGTGGACAATCTTTTATTTAGGTGTAAATTAGTGCCACTGGTCGCGGATGTGGCGGAATTGGTAGACGCACTAGACTTAGGATCTAGCGCCGTAAGGCATGGGGGTTCGAGTCCCTCCATCCGCACTCAATTTTACTGGCTAGGTAGCCCATAGGTCTATGCGGTGAGGCAGGTTACGTGTTCACCGCAGCAGGGCTATGCTGCTATTTTCTAGTTCTCCCTTCAATAGACCGTTCTATACACAAATAAGCAATGAGCCTGTAGTTTGTGGTAGTGTGGCTCAACGCAATAGGCCAATTTTCAGATAACCTAATACTCCGGCAAAGTGAAAATTTCATTCCACAAAAATACTACTACAGAGGCCTCTATTACCATCAAAATTCGGGAGACTGATTATCAAGCACGTGCAGCAAGAAGAATAAAAGAGTATAGTAAGAAAGCCAGTATAAAAGGATTTAGACCTGGCAATGTTCCTGGCGCGCTCATCCAACAAATGTATGGTCGTTCTATTCTTATGGAAGAAGTGAACACCATGCTTGCCGAATCTTTGGCGCAGTACCTGAAGGAAAATGCAATCCATGCTTTAGGGGAGCCTATGCCTGTACTTGAAAAAATAGAAGCGATTGACTGGGAACATCAGCGTGATTTTGAGTTCGAATACATAATTGGTATGCCAGGAACATTTTCCTGCGAACTTTCTAAGGATATCCAAGTAACAGCCTACAAGATTGGCCATGTAGCAGAGCAGACAGTCGATGACCTGATTGACCAGCTGCGCAAGACTTATGGTAGGGTAGAGGCAGTAACGAAAAGTGCTATTGACGATGTGATCCACGGAGAATTGCGTTACCCTGCGCAGAATTTTAAGGTACATACTGAGATTGCTGTTGGGGAAGTAGCCGAAAAAGTGCGTAAAATTTTTACTGATCTCAGCCCTAAAGATGAAATTACGTTCGATGTTCAGCAGGTCTTTGAGGGAGTTGCAAAGCTTCCAGGAATTACAGAAAAGATGTACGAAACCATGCTAAGGCTAGGTGGGCCAGCTAAATTTATAGTGCAAAAAATCCATAGACTGTCTCCTGCCGTCGTAGAACAGCAGTTTTTCGATAAGGTACTTGGAAAAGAAGTTACAAGCTCTGAACAAGATTTCAAGAAAAAGTTGCAAGCCAGAATTTTGAAAAATAAACAACAAAAAGCCGATTTGTTTTTGGAACAATCTATTCAAACAATACTCCTTAAAAAGACAGCCATTGACCTGCCAGATGATTTTCTGAAAGGCTGGCTTCAGCAAGAAAATAATACAGTGCCCAAAGAGCAAATAGAAATGTACTACCAGCAGTATGCAGAGGAGCTGCGGTGGCGTCTATTAGTAGCAGCACTTAGCAAAGAGCATAGCCTTCAGGTAACACATGAGGAAGTAGTAGACGAGGTCCGGCATCGGCTGCAGGCTACTTTTGATGGCAGTGAAGCAGTGCAGCAGTTGTCAGAAAGTAATATGGCACAGCTGATCCAAAATTTTCTTCAGAAAAATAATGGTAAGAACTACAGCAAGGTGCATGAAAGTGTGTACGCGAGCAAGTTAATCAACTTTATCAAAGACCAAATAAACATTGTTACGCAAGAGGTAAGTGTCGAAGAATTTGATAACCTTGCATTGGGGCAAAATTTCTTATAAGACGTAGTGCTCTGGGGGCGATTTCCGGCCAATAGCTATCATCAAAAAAAAACACATGCTCAACCGAAAAGAATTCAGGGACTATGCTGTAAAAGGTCGCCAAATCAGTAGTCTGCATGTTGATAATTATGTAGAGCAGGTAGAAAATATGACCCGTTCAGTCATCGAAGAAAGACCCGCCAACTTCCGGGAGATTGATGTTTTTTCCAGGCTCATCATGGATAGGATCATTTTTCTGGGCATGCAAGTGGATGATCATATTGCCAATATTATCATCGCTCAGCTCCTTTTTTTAGAGTCTACAGAACCTAACAAAGACATTCTCCTCTACATTAACAGTCCCGGCGGTGCTGTATATCCCGGGTTGGGAATCTATGATACGATGCAGTACGTTACACCCCATGTGGCCACAATTTGTACAGGCTTGGCAGCCTCGATGGGCGCTGTTTTGTTAGCAGGGGGGGCACCTGGCAAGCGTTCTGCTTTGCCCCATGCCAGAATTATGATTCATCAGCCTTTGGGGGGCGCACAAGGCCAAGCCTCTGACATGGAGATCACTATCAAGCAAATGATAGAGATCAAAAAAGATTTATATCAAATTTTTTCCAAGCACACGGGAAAAAACCCTACAACAATAGAAAAAGATGCAGATAGAGATTTTTGGATGCGGGCAACACAAGCGCGAGATTACGGGATCATCGATGAGGTATTAGAGAAAAAGCAATAAATATATGGAAACACTCTACTGTTCCTTTTGCAGACGAAGCAATGATGCGGTGGTAATGATGATTTCTGGCCATGCTGCCCACATATGTGATAAGTGTATTGAACAAGCCATTTTACTCGTCGACAAAGAAAGCAAGGAACCACCAAGCAAGAAACCACAGAGCCAGGAAGGACCTTTCAAGTGTCTTACCCCCAAAGAGATCAAAGCACATCTAGATCAATACGTAATAGGCCAAGACGAAGCAAAAAAAGTTCTCTCAGTGGCTGTTTACAATCATTACAAAAGGCTCACACAACCTACAGAAGGTGATGACGTATTGATAGAGAAGTCTAATATCATTCTAGTAGGGGAGACAGGAACTGGTAAAACTTACCTGGCGCGTACATTGGCGCGGAACATTCTTCAAGTACCATTTTGTATTGTAGATGCTACTGTGCTGACTGAAGCAGGTTATGTAGGCGAAGATGTAGAGAGTATTCTCACCCGCCTGCTGCAAGCAGCTAATTATGATGTAGCCGCTGCGGAGAAGGGCATTGTCTACGTGGATGAGATCGATAAGATTGCTCGCAAAGGTGATAATCCCTCCATTACCCGTGACGTTAGTGGGGAAGGCGTACAACAAGCCTTGCTCAAATTGTTAGAAGGCACTATCGTCAATGTTCCTCCTCAAGGTGGTAGGAAACATCCCGATCAGAAGATGATTCAAGTGAATACAGAACATATCTTGTTTATATGTGGTGGGGCTTTTGGTGGCATTGAAAAAATTATCGGCAAAAGGATCAACACCGGGCAACTTGGTTTTACTACATCCAGTACCAAAGAACAGCGCGTTGGGGAAAATAAACTACTGCAGTACATCGCAGCGCCCGACCTAAAAGCATATGGGTTTATTCCTGAGCTCCTAGGCAGGCTACCCATTGTCAGCCACCTTACCCCCCTAGACGCTACTGCTTTGGGAAGGATACTTACGGAACCTAAGAATGCTTTGACCAAGCAGTACAAGAAGTTGTTTGAGATGGAGGGAGTAGAGCTGAAATTTACAGACGATACAATAGACTATATTGTACAAAAGGCATTAGAACTTAAGCTAGGTGCTAGGGGCTTGCGTGCTATATGTGAAGCGATTGTCATGGATGCTATGTTTGAAATTCCTTCTCAAAAGAAAATGAAGAAGATGGTGTTAAATAAAGCTTATGCCATGGAAAAACTTGGTAAGTCAAAACTAGCCATACTAAAAGTTGCCTAGCTTTTTCTTGAGGAAAACACGCTCAGTATGTCTCTTGAGGGAATAGATGACACGCTTGCTAGTTCTCGATGGTTTAGCCCGTGAAGAGTTGTTAAATGATGACCTCCTATTCCTTTAGACTTCATCCCACTTAGGATTCTGACTCTGCATACTCCTGGAATAATTTTTGTCAAGAAGTTGTTACACTCAGCGCTGAGGGTTATGAGCTATGTCAAGGAGTTATTTGGGGTATTCCCCCCTATGCCTTTGGAGAAAATAGAACCATCGTGGAGGAGAAAACACAAGAATACGTCACTATTGACCAGTCTCTTAAAGATAAATTCTCATGCATAACTCCGTAAAGAAATTGCTTTTTTTATGGCTTACGCTGCTTTCTAGTCACGTATCTTTTGCACAAAAACGTTTTTCGTTCAGGAACTTGCTGAACCGGGTACATACCAATGTATCCGTGGGCTATGGGTGCAGCTGGTATTCCCATCAAGTGGTCCAGGAATCCGGAGACTTGGGTGGAGCATCTATTGTATTCAAAGAGGGGGATCAATTCTACATCAACACAGGTGAGTCAGGAGGAGTTTACCTAATTCAGTGGTTTGATGGCCCCTATGTCCGCATGAACTCTTACGCTGATTTGAAAAATTGCCCAGGTCATAAAAAAGTGCTTACTCACGTAAAGTTTAAAGGGATAGGCAGTACACTACCTATTTCGCTGAGTAGTCATGTAGACCTCTGGGGAAAAATGAGACTAGGCCTTGGTGGAGCACTTTTTATCAATACACTTGAGAATCTAGCGCATGAAGAGGAAAATACAGACAAGAAATTAGGCAGTTATACACCTCTGCGAAATAGGCATTGCCATGTACGTCCGTTTGCTATTCTTGGGTTTAAGTTTGTTGAAAATTCGACCCTGTCGGTACTTCTCGATACCCACCTTGGATTTGACTTTATATATCCTTCTTCCGAGTGGAAGTGTATAGACTACTTTAATTGGGGGGTAAAAAACATAGGGATAACCATTGAAAGAAATATATCAGAATATTTGAGGCTGTTTGGAAGGATTTCGTATGAAAGGTCCAACCTTATGGATGTCCTTGATCATACAAACACAGCAATAGTGCTAGAGCGAGAAAGCGTTCTCTTACAGCTTGGTTTCAGCGTCAATTGTCCTGAAATTCCCCGATGTTCATTACCTGGCTGTGCGGTGGAGAGAAAGCATAAGCATGTTGGGGAAACTTACCGTGGTGCATCCATTTTTACTGGTAGAGACGCACAAGGGCGGAGACTGTACGAGAAGTAACATGGCCGAGGAAATAGCCTAGTGAGTCTGAACATATTAACGACATTGTTCCCAGAATACTCACCATGAAAGGGTTGAAGCTGCGGTTGCCTTTTGCTGTTTTATACACATTTTAATTATATTGCCCGCAAAACGGGATTTCCATCACTAAAAACTTAGAATATGGACCATTACGAAAAACTAAAACAGTTAGTCCTCGACACCGAAGACGACTTCGTTAAATTTTATGAAAAAGAAAACAATGCTGCGGGCACCCGGATCAGAAAATGCATGCAAGACCTCAAGGTATTGGCTCAAGAGATCAGAACGCATGTCCAAAACATAAAAAACAAAAACAGCAAGCAAGAATAATCCGAAAAAACAACACACTTTAGAGTTAGAAGAGGAAGCGTATAATACTTCCTCTTTTTTTATTCTATATCCCCTTGCAAGACAGCAGCCTGTATTTTTTGAGCAAGTGATGCAGGTGCCGTGACAAGCGGTAGCCTAACATGGTTTTTGCAAATTCCCAATGCAGCTAGCAGTTGCTTGGTGCCTACAGGGTTGCCTGCCTGGCCAATCAGTCTGTCTATCGGAAGCAATGCCCAGACATGGGGTCGTGCTGCTGCATCATCGCCTTGTAGTGCAAGGTCGACCACATGGTTCACTGTTCTAGGAAATCCATTGGCTACAGTGCTGATGACCCCTACAGCCCCTATAGCAATCATAGGAAGTGTTAGCATGTCATCACCTGAAATGATTAAAAAATCACTGTGCTTTCTTTTAACAATCTCCATACACTGCAGCAAGTCGCCAGAAGCTTCTTTAATGCCTATGATGTTGGGATGCTTGCTGAGCCGCAAGGTCGTCGCTGCTGCCATGTTGGTACCCGTTCTGGAAGGGATGTTGTAAAGTAGGATAGGCACAGGGCACGCTTCTGCTATGGCCTTGTAATGCTGATAGATTCCTTCCTGAGAGGGCTTATTGTAATAAGGGCTTGCTGAAAGCACGGCATCAATTCCTTGAAAAGGAGTGTTTTTGATTGTGTTGATGACCTCATGGGTGTTATTGCCTCCTATGCCACAGACGATGGGCAGGTTATTAGTATTGTGGGCATGGACAAAAGATAAGATTGTTTTTTTTTCCTCAGGCGTTGTTGTAGCAGCTTCGCCTGTGGTGCCGTGTACAACAAGGTAGCGGACTTTGCTGTCGGCGATGTGATCCAAAAGCTTTTGAAGCCCCTGGAAGTCAACATTGAGTTTTTCGTCAAAAGGAGTGACGAGCGCTACACCAGTGCCTATGAATTTTTTTGTCATGGTGCTTTTAGTAGCTGGGTATAATGTACCATCTGTGCTGTTAAATCCTTGATATTGTTGCTATCAGGTTGCTTATCAAATGTAACCATCATCTCGAACAGGCTGGTACGTACAGTGTCATAGTAACCTACTCTGCATTTGGCTTGAGACTTGGCCAGGAGGTAGTCAAGCACGGGACAGCCCACCAGGTCTACCTGGAATAAGTAGTCAAAAGGAGTGTTGATGAAGGCTTGGGCTTGTGGGTTGGTAATGGTCCCCCAGAATCGCAGATCGCGGCGAGTGATGGTAGGAAAAGCTAGGTTGGTAGGTTGCATGGGTGCTGTTGCATAACACAGTCCGGCCACTTGTTTACCTAGCTTGTTGAGCTGACTTGCCAAATGGCATGCGGCCTCGTGCTTTTGTGGGTTATCAGCACTGTATAGAATGCCCATGTTTTGGGCTTGTTGGAACCCTACACTGGTGCGTACTATACGGCCGGTCTTGATGAGCCTCTTGGTGTAAAGCGTAAGTATTTTCTCTTTGATGCGTGACATTACAGTCCTATCATATGGATGATTTCCTCTTCAGAAAGCACTGGGACATCCATTACCTGCGCAGCAGCTAATTTAGCAGACCCCGCTTTGTTACCCGCCACAAGATAGTCCACATTTTTAGACACAGTCGTGAGGAGTTTCCCGCCGTAGCGTTTGATGTATGTTTTTAGTGTTTCGCGTTCTAGGCGCTGAAAATTACCAGAAATCACAAAATTTTTTCCTGTAACGGACTTTTTTTCAGTAGTAGTGGTTGTTGTTGCCACATTGAATCGCAAACCCGCGTGTTTGAGCGCTGTAATCAGCTTCAGATTATCTGCGTTCTGAAAGTAAGCTTTTACACTATGGGCAATTTTTTCACCCACTTCAGGAACCAAAGTAATATCCTCTGTGGTGGCCTGTATCAAAGCATCGATGTGCTGAAAATGATGGACAAGCTTTTCAGCTACAGTTTCGCCCACATGCCGGATGCCCAAGGCAAAGAATACCCTTTCAAAGGGCATTCTTTTGGACCGGGCAATGCCTTGTAGCAAATTTTTAGTAGCCATTTCCTTGAATCCCTCTAGCGGATAAATGTCCTCATAGCGAAGCTGATAGAGGTCAGTTGGAGTACGTAGCAACCCTTTGTCAAAAAGTAGATCAACAGTTTTTCTGCCTATCGAATCAATGTGCATGGCCTTTCTGTGTACAAAGTGCCTGATACGTCCTGTGAGTTGAGGGGGGCATTCTTTTTCATTGGGGCAGTAGTGGATGGCCTCTTGTTCGTATTGAATAAGGGGAGTACCACAGGCTGGGCAGTGAGCAGGGAAGATAATGGGCTTATTCCCAGTTTTTCGTTGGGTCGTATCTATCGCTGTGATTTTGGGAATGATATCTCCTCCTTTTTCAACAAACACAGTATCTCCCAGATGTAAATTGAGCCGAGTTATTTCGTTAGCATTGTACAATGAAGCGCGCTTGACAGTCGTTCCTGATAGTAGGATAGGTTTCAGGTGTGCTACAGGTGTAACGGCTCCTGTTCTACCAACTTGGTAGCTTACCTTTTCTAGGATAGTAGCAATGTTCTCAGGTTTGTACTTGTAAGCAATAGCCCACCGTGGGCTTTTGGTTGTGTATCCTAGCCGTTCTTGTTGTTCAATAGCATTGATCTTGATGACAATACCATCGATGTCAACAGGCAAATTGTTTCTATTTTGCTCCCAGTAGTTGATGTAGGCAATGACTTCTTCAATAGTACTACATTTTTTATAAGTAGGGGAAGTAGTAAAGCCCCACTCTTCTAGGAGATGAATGCCTTCCTCATGGGTTTCTAGTACTATTTCTTCTGTTTTGAGGGCATAGGGATAGAAGTCAAGCAAGCGCTGGGCTACTAGCTTAGAATCGATCATCTTGAGTGTGCCGGCTGCTGTATTTCTGGGATTGGCTAAAGGATCCTCACCGTGTACCAGCCTTGCTTTGTTAAGCTCCTCAAAGTAGGCGCGTGGCATCAACGCTTCTCCTCGTACTTCAAACTCCTGGGGTATCCCTTTTGCTTGGATACGTTTGGGAAGTGTGGCAATGGTTTGTGCATTTTTGGTGATATCGTCTCCTTTTTCTCCATCTCCCCGTGTAATTACCTGTTCCAAGGCACCTGCCTTATACAATAAACTGACGGCAATCCCATCGAACTTGAGTTCACAAAAGAACTCCATAGCTGCTCCTTGCAACAACTTCTGCGTCCTCTGTACAAACTTATAAATTTCTGCTTCTGAATAAGTGTTGCTCAGAGAAAGCATGGGGTATCGGTGGTAGACCGTGACAAAGTTTTTGGTAGGTTTTTCTCCGATTTGCTGCGTGGGGGAGTCTGGCAGGCGTAATTCAGGAAATTGGTTTTCGAGCTTCGTAAGATTTTCTAAAAGCTGATCGAACTCGTAGTCTGATATCTCAGGCTGCCCTTTTTGGTGATACAGCACATTGTGATACTGTACTAGCGCTGTTAAATGTTGTATTTCTTTTTGTGCTTCTTGGCGGGTCACGTGTTTGGGGCTTGCTTAGTGCGGTAAAGCAAGATACTGGCTTACTTTCTATCCAGCAACTGCTAGGCACTGACCATCAGCGGTCACAGCAAAAACTCGCAAACAAAAGCCAAGCCCGCACCTGCCAGGCTCACCATGAACTTGCGGATGTTTAAGCGATGGCCTGGGTTTGCTTCAAAGAAAATAGTGGTAGCGATATGAACAAAACTTCCACTGACAATGCCCCACAAGGCCAATGAGCTTTGCCCGGACAAAAATTGCTGTTGACTACCATAGCCGCTGACCCATAGGCCTAAGGGAGAAGCTATAGCAAAAATAAATAAGTACACGATGACCGTTCTTTTGCGGCTGATAAGTTTACTCAGTATGCTTGCTAATGCAAAAGCCTCTGGTACTTTGTGCAGTAAGACACCTATCAAGAGACCGTCGTTGCCATGAGTATGATGTAGATGTGAGGTAGGACTGCTCAGAATGACGCCATCTAAAAAAGCATGAATAAAGAGTGCAATCATCAAGGTCAAGGGTGAGATAGGGCGCTGATGCTCTTCCTGGTGTGTCTCGTACATATGGCCATGTTCTGCACCTTTGCTAAAAAGTTCTAACAATAGTTGCAAGAAGAAACCGATGAGGATATACAATCCTAGCAGCCTAGAATCAGCATACAGCGCAAACAAGTCTGGTAAGAGGTGTAGGAAGGTAATAGAAAAAAGATATCCTCCCGAGAACATAAGCAAGAGGTTAAAGGAAGCTGGGCTAGGTCTTCGGATAATGAGAACGACCATACCGCCTAAAGATGCGGCAAGGAATAATAGCAAGGATTGAAGAAGCATTGGCAAGGAGATAGATTTATAACCTGCGAATGTAGTACAATGGGAGTGAATATGAGGCTTATTTTTACATTATTTCATGTGTGGAACGGTATCATGCAGAGGCAGTGGGGGCATGCTATCGTGACAAAGAATTCTCTGAGCGTGTATTGATCATGCATGAATCTCAAGCCCCCATACGCCAGTGTGGTTTTTAAAACATGCAAAGACGCTCCCAGGTTTAATACAGCTTACTGTGCCATTATAACTCTGCCACTTTGACACAAGCACTGATTACAGTATACCACCTACAGGTATTTCTTTTTTAGATATTCTATGAAAATAGTGGGCTCAATTTTAGTGTGGCCAGTTGCTCCTGCTAGCAAATCAGATGAGGATTTCATGGCGCCGAATTTTCGCAGATTTTCTGTTAAGAAGGTATTTAAAATATCAAAATTCCCCCTTCTCAGTGCTGCCTCCATCATAGGATACTTTTTCCGAGCAGCCTGCATAAGCATGCTGGCAATGATAGCTCCATTGGCATAGGCAGGAAAATAGCCAAGTTGTCCTGATGGCCAGTGGATATCTTGCATACAACCCACCTCATCGGTCTTAGGGGTGATACCTAAGTATGCTTTCATTTTTGTATTCCATAACTCCGGCAAGTCATTGGCCTTGATACTACCTTCAATGAGTGCTTCCTCAATTTCGAAACGCAGAATCACATGTAGCGGATAGGTGACCTCATCTGCATCAACACGAATTAAGCTTGGCGTTACTCTTGTCAATAGTTTATATAGATTTTCAGCACCATACTCTTTGCCTTGAAGACCGAACTCATCTCTGAGTAATGCTGCTAAAAAATCTGTAAAAGCGATAGAAGTACATGCTTGCCTCTCCATGATAATCGACTGACTTTCATGAAATGACATTCCTTTCGGGCCACCGACAGGTTGATCTCTGTAAGCTTGTGGTAAGTTTTGTTGGTATAGGCCATGGCCCACTTCATGAATGGTTCCAGTAAGGCTGGAAAGAAAATTGTCTTCCTCATACCTGGTCGTAAGTCTTACGTCGTCATTAGAGCCGCTACAAAATGGATGGGCAGACGTATCAAGACGACCATGATCTAGGCTGAAGCCCATGTTTTCTATTATTCTAAGGTTAATAGCTTTTTGGGTAGCCTCGTCTATCTTTTTAGTGAGCGGGATGACTTTTTCAGAGGCTTGTTTAGCAACAATTTCCTGGATCAAACCAGGCAATTCAGATTTTAGTACTGTATAAATTACTTTGATTGAATGACTAGTAAGATCTGGGCTATGCGCATCAATCAATGTATCGTATGGTTGCTTATCGAAATGGGTGGCTTTGATTAACGCAATGTTTCGAACAATGTCAAACACGCGATCTAAGTGCGGCACTAATTGTTTGAAATCATTTTTTTTGCGTGCCGCTCTCCATACAAATTCACATTCTCCGGTAGCAATACTGTACTCCCGCTGCATTTCAGGACTGATACAATTGGCCTCATCATAAACTTTTTTAATAGCATTTAAGTTAGCCTTTTGCCATTCGTCTAGTATACTCTCTTCATGGAGGGCTGCGCTGATGAGATTACCGACTTCTTTAGTAGTAATCATTTTGTGTAAAACAGAAGCAACGGTTGCAATTTCTTGCTGACGACTAGCAGCAGAGCCCTTAGCAAGCATGGTAGCCACATCCCAATGAGCAAGGGAAATAATATTCTTGAGATGCGTAGTTTGTGCTATCTGCTTTTCAAGCTCGAAATAATTGAGTGCTTTAGATACTATATAATTTTTGCTCAATGCAGTATGCTGGCTATGGAACGTAAAACTCACACTATAAATTTGAGCGTAGCTCGGCAATAAGATTTGCTACAATTATACTGCGTCAGCTCATGCAACCATGATACAAAATAATTCCCTATTCATTAGTGCAAGCCTATAATTTTGAACGCTACCCGCCTGTTCAACTGTCGGCTAGAGGAAGAGTCCTGGGAGGCAATGGGTCGGCTTTTTCCATAGCCTTGATAGGTAAGTTTTTGTGCATCAATGCCCGAAGCTATGAGGTAGTCATAGATGGCCTGAGCACGCTTTGTAGAAAGTTCGTAGTTGTAGTCCGCCGTACCAATTTGGTCCGTGTGGCCCTCGATTTCTATGCGCAGGGCTGGATGTTCCTGTAGAAATTCTACCAGGCGGTTGAGTTCTGTGGAAGAGCGAGGTTCCAACATATACTGATCAAAGTCAAAGAATATATTTTTTAAAACCTGAGTTTGATCTACCTCAATAGGCTTCAGGAGGACCTTTTCTGGGGCAGATATTATAGGCTTATCATGGTTCTTATAGTCTATGTAAATGCTCTCGAACAAATATCCTTCCTTGTTCAAGAAAATACCATATTCTTTTCCTTCGTTCACAACGACCATCAACTCACCATCTTCTTGCGTTACTGGAAGACATGCTTGTTCGGTGCCTGCTTCCAGGTCATAGACGGCTACTTGCACACCCATTGCCTGGCCGGTTTTGGCATTGGCTACTTGAAGTTTAATAAAATCACTCTTGGGACACTGAATGAGGTCTTTTGGGAAGTCGAATTCGTACAAATGGCTGCTGTAGTAGTCCGTTCCTTTTTGATTTCCATCTGCATAGTACCCTTTTTGGCCATCGGCAGTGATGAATAGGGAGGCTTGATCTTTATGTTTGTTGATAGGGTAGCCTAGATTGGCGGGTGTTGTCCATTGGTCGTTGACCCAGTTGCTGTAATAGATATCAAGACCGCCTAGGCTAGGACAACGATCTGAGGCAAAGAAAAGCGTCTGGCCATTGGGATGTATAAAAGGAGAAATCTCTCTTCCTTTTGAGTTGATAGGTGGCCCTAAATTAACTGGCTTAGACCATTCACCATCGTTCTGCAGTGTGCTTTTCCAAATATCCTTTTTTCCATAATTTCCTTCTCTATCTGACACAAAGTAGAGCGTTTTTCCATCTGCTGACAATGAAGGCTGCGATTCCCATCCTTTGCTGTTGATGTGAGGTCCTAGGTTTCTGGGTGTTGTCCATTGGTCACCTTTTTTGTAGATGGCATACAAGTCACAAATTCCGTGATTGCCTGGGCGGGAGCAGGCCGTAAAAACTAGCATCTTGCCATCTGCTGCAATGGTACAAGTGCCTTCATTATACTCAGTATTGATTTTTCCAGTTAAAGGTTGTGGAGGAGACCAGTTGTCTGTGCCGTCTTTGTGGCTGATGTAAATATTTTCTTTGCCGTGGGTCTGGCTGGAGCGTGCTGTAAAGAACAGGGTTTTCTGATCTACTGTGAGCACAGGAAAGTACTGTGAAGAAAATTGATTGAGTGGGGCTGGCAGCAACCTGGGCTTGAAGACAACTGGCATTTTTATTTGCTCGAGCGAAAAAGCAACATCTCTTTTCAGGTATTCCACTTGGAGCTGCAGCGCAGCAGGCAGGACGCTAGGGTCAGGAAGTTGGGTCAACACTTCTTGTGCTTTTTGATAAGCGCCTGACCTGTAGTAAAGGAGCGCAATTTCGTGGTGTAGGGAATAATACTTGTCTTTGGGTAAGTAGTGTTGGGCTTGGCGAAGCAGATTGATCGCCTCTGCAAAATCATCTATTTGTTGCTGAATCTTTGCTAGTTGCAGATATGGTTCTACAAATCTTTTGTCTTTTTTCAGGGCTTGTTTAAAGTACTGTGTAGCCTCTCTGTATTCTTGTCTTGCATGATGGATAATGGCCTGTTCGTATAGCTGGATGGCTTTAGTAGACCGGCTTGTGTAAGCGTGCACCTCGGCAGTACCAAAAGCCCCTAGGACAAAGATGCCCAGTGCAAAGATGCGCATTCTTACTTGCATACTTACTTAGACATGGGTTTTGAAAAGGTTGCTTGGGGTTTTAGTATCCTTTACCTTGAAGCCAAGGACAGCCGCATTGCTTGACTTTAATCCTGCGCAGGTGTCTTGGCTTAGTTACCAAGTGGCTATTCAGTTGATGCCTGAAGGCCGAGGCTGGAGCAAGTTTTTTTATTGGCTACTGCTTGGTAGTGGTAGCATTTTGGATTTGAGCACGAATCTGGCCTTCCAACGTGTCAAGTAGCTCAGGGTTATCTCGTAACAACGTTTTAACTGCTTCTCTGCCTTGGGCAAGTTGATTCCCTTCGTAAGAAAACCAAGAACCAGACTTTTGGATGATGCCTAAAGCCACACCTAGGTCAATGATTTCTCCTGCTTTAGAAATACCTTCTCCATAGATGATATCAAACTCAACGACTTTGAAGGGGGGCGCAACCTTGTTTTTGACTACTTTCACCTTGGTGCGATTGCCAAGTATTTCTCCAGTGCTGTCCTTGATTTGAGATATCCTGCGAATGTCGAGCCGCACAGAAGCATAAAACTTCAGGGCATTCCCGCCAGTAGTCGTTTCGGGATTGCCAAACACCACCCCTATTTTGTCACGAAGTTGGTTGATAAAGATACAGGAACAGCCCGTCTTACTAATGACACCCGTTAGCTTTCTGAGTGCTTGAGACATCAGACGGGCTTGTAAACCCATCTTGCTGTCGCCCATATCACCTTCTAACTCACTGCGGGGTACCAGGGCAGCCACAGAGTCAATGACAATGATTTCTATGGTGCCTGAACGAATGAGGTGCTCTGCAATTTCCAGGGCTTGCTCGCCATTGTCTGGCTGCGAGATCAGTAAGTTTTCTATGTCAATCCCTAGCTTTTCGGCGTATGCCTTGTCAAAAGCATGCTCAGCATCAATGAAAGCAGCCATACCACCGTCTTTCTGCGCTTCAGCTATGCAATGGAGGCTTAGGGTGGTTTTACCAGAGGATTCTGGACCATACACTTCAATAATTCTTCCTTTAGGAATGCCACCGATACCCAGGGCCAGGTCCAGACCCAGAGAACCAGTAGAGATTGCAGGAAGGTCTACCACTTTGTTATCGCTCAGCCTCATGACCGTTCCTTTTCCGTAGGTCTTTTCTAGCTTCTCAATGGTCAGCTGCAAGGCTTTTAATTTTTCTGTCTTGTCACTCATGAGTCTCTTCAATATACGATTGCCCGATCCCCCTCAGAGCCTACTTTTGGTTGCTGAAGGCTTGTCATCGGTGAGCCGGAAGTTCCTGCTAAACTACGTAATGCTAGTAGCTTGGGCAAGCATCCTGCCTTTCTAAGCGAGACTGAAGAGAGTGACACGCAAATGTTCATGTCAGTAATAAAAGGCTTGGATAACATTGATCCTTCTTGACTTTTGCCTCAAGCGAGAGGCACAAAACAAGTGGTGCTTAGCTGAACCGGCGACGCATCATAAGTGCCCAATATCCCTTATATTGACTGACTAAAATCATGACGCAGCCAACGCACAAAAAGTTAATCCTCTTGATCCTGGATGGTTGGGGGCTTGCTCCTCAAACACAGCACTCTGCCATTGATCAGGCCAATACTCCTTTCATCGAGGCGCTCTTCCAGCAATATCCCTCTAGTCAGCTACTAGCCTCAGGTCGGGCCGTGGGATTGCCTGAAGGCCAGGTGGGAAACTCTGAAGTAGGGCATATGAATCTGGGTGCAGGCAGGGTTGTAGACCAGTCCTTGGTCAGTATCAACAAAGCCATCGCGTCTGGAGCGTTTTACAAAAATCAGGCATTACTAGCTGCTTTCAGTTATGCAAAAACGCACCAAAAAGCTGTGCATTTCCTGGGCCTCGTCTCTGACGGTGGCGTCCATTCTCATCTAGACCATCTCAAAGCCTTGTGCCAGGCAGCGCAGGACCATGCTGTAGAGCAACTGTTCATTCACGCTTTTACTGATGGGCGAGATACAGCGCCGCAAAGTGCTATACAATTTTTGTCAAACCTGGAGGCACATTTGAAAACCACTACGGGGCAGTTGGCATCGGTGGTAGGTCGTTATTATGCCATGGATCGGGATCAGCGCTGGGAGCGAACTAAGGTGGCCTATGATGCGCTGGTGCATGGCCAAGGCATGTGGACACAATCTTGGCACAAGGCCATTGAGCAATCTTACGCCCAGGGTATTACAGACGAGTTTTTACAGCCTATTGTGCTAATGAGCCAGGAGGGAGTTCCTAAGGCATGCCTGCAAGAGGGCGATGTGGCGCTATGCTTTAATTTTAGGACTGATCGGAGCCGGCAAATTACCCAGGTATTGACGCAAGCAGCGTTGCCGCAGTTGGGTATGCACCCACGCAAGCTGCATTATCTGACTACGACGGTGTATGATGAGCAATTTCAGGAGGTCAAGCCATTATTTGAGAAAAATATCTTGCAAAATACACTCGGGGAAGTCTTGAGTAGGTATGGGAAAAAGCAACTCAGAATTGCAGAAACAGAGAAATATCCGCACGTCACGTACTTTTTTTCTGGGGGTAGGGAGGAGCTTTTCCCAGGTGAAGAACGCATACTGTGCCCCTCACCTCAGGTAACTACCTATGACCTATCCCCTGGCATGGCTGCCTCTGCTATCACGGAGAAAGTGCTGCCCGTGCTTGCGCAGCAAAGCGTTGATTTTATTTGTCTTAATTTTTCCAATGCAGACATGGTAGGACATACCGGTGTTTTTGAAGCTACAGTACAAGCCTGTGAAATAGTAGATCAGTGTCTAGAAAGAGTGGTCAAAAAAGCCGTAGAGAATAATTACACCGCTCTGATTGTATCAGACCATGGGAATGCTGACAAGATGCGGACAGATCAACAAGGACATCCTTACACGGCACACACCGAGCATCCGGTCCCTTGCATTTTGGTCGATCATCAGGCACAAAGACTGTTGAAAAATGGCAAGTTGGCAGATGTTGCGCCTACTATTTTGCAATGTATGGGCCTACCTGTGCCGTCAGCCATGAAAGGAAAACCTTTGTTTGATCTATAAAACGACCATCAGGGTCGTAGAAGTGTCTTGGGAAAGGTAAGTTATAGCTGCTACTCTTGTAAAAATTGCTCTATGGCTTTTAGTAATGCCTTAGGCGGATAGTAGTTGACCCAGTGTCTAGTATTACGCGTTTGAGCACATACTTAGGAAACATAGCCTTGATGAGGGCTAGGTCCTGTGCTTGGATATAATCAGACTGATCAGCATTGATAAACAAAGCAGGCTTATGAAAGGGTGCCCGAAAAGTCACTGCCTGCTCTACGTGGGGGATGCTATCAGCCAAAATAGGAATGTTGCTGCTCCAAACGACTTGTCCTTGCGCATTACAGCACATATTTTTCATGCAATACAAGGGCACCGAAGCTTCCGGGATGCTACGACGTAAGTACTGGTCCACTTTGGTTCTAGTGCGTAAACCTTGCAGTGGCGTGTGTCTTAGGGTTAGCAAGATCTTGGCTAGTCTTGTCATATCATAAGCCTTTCGCGCAATGTCTACTAGAAGCAGCTTATGCGGCACTTTGGGGTAGGTTTGGGAAAACTGCATGGCCACTTTCCCGCCCATAGAGTGCCCTATCAACAGAGGATCGATCATGCCTTGCTGTGTGATCAAGTGTTGGAGGTCTGCTGCCATAACCTCATAAGTCATGAGGTCACTGTGGAATGACTGGCCATGGTTTCTAGGGTCGACTAGACACAGCGTATGGTGTGGAGCAGTTGCTGGGTAATCCTACGCCAGTTATCCGTACTCCCCAACAGCCCTGGCAAAATAAGTACGGGAGGTCCTTGGCCTAGTTTTCGGAAAAACAGTGTCATGATTGTACAATCGGTGTGCTTCTAGTACTTTTCGGATGGTTTTTTTCTTTAATCAAAAGAACAAGATGCTCTGTATGTTTACTCTTATTCTTGGCATTTGAAGAGGCAAGAGCTCTACGGATATCATTACAGCCGCCGCCCGAGTAGCCCAAGGTGAAACAATATTTTGTAGTACTACCATTGGCTGCCATACTTTGAGCCCCATACAAGATAAAGTTATTGGTGACATTAATGCAGGGCGAAGTGTGATTCGATCTTCTAGTTTGCAACTCCTGATAGGAGGTCCTAGAAGCTCTTGTCCAACAGAAATAAGTAAAAACCAGCGGAAATTTTGTCTGCTATACAGATATAGACACCCAACCAATCGTGGCTCATCACTGACAATCTATCATGCTTATGAAGTTTGCTATCGTAGGCGTTACCGGCCTTGTTGGCCAAGAAGTCTTGCGTGTTTTAGAAGCACGTCATTTTCCGTTGACAACGTTGCTCCCAGTGGCCTCTGCTGACTCCATAGGTCAACCCCTCCGCTGGGCAGGAAAGGCCTATGAAATTATGGGCCTAGAAACAGCACTTTTGGCTCGACCTACAGTCGCCATTTTTGCTGCTGGCGAGGCTATATCTGAAACATGGGCCCCGCGTTTTGTTGCGGCAGGTACTACGGTAATTGACAATTCCACAGCCTGGCGCATGCACCCAGACCACAAGCTCATTGTGCCCGAAGTCAACGGACACTTGCTACAAGCTGATGACAAGATCATTGCCAATCCCAATTGCTCCACCATCCAGCTTGTTATGGCCTTGGCTCCCTTGCACCAGTATTATGGCCTGCAGCGCATGGTGATAGCTACCTACCAGGCGGTGACCGGTACTGGCAAAATCGCCGTCGATCAGCTGATGGCAGAGCGCCAAGGACTGGCCGACGCACCCCAAGCCTATTCCTATCCCATTGACCTCAATGTTATTCCTCATATCGATGAATTTTTGGATAGTGGCTATACCAAAGAAGAAATTAAGCTTGTGAACGAGACGCAGAAGATATTAGGAGACCCATCTATCCGCATCACTGCTACGGCTGTCCGAGTCCCTGTGTTGGGCGGTCATTCCCTGGCTGTTAATGTGGAGTTGACAAAAGAGTTTGACCTGCACGAAGTCACCTACCTATTAAACAGAACCCCAGGCATTGTGGTACAAGACAATGTTGCCCAGCACCAGTACCCTATGCCCCTCTATGTCCGCCACAAAGATGCAGTATTTGTAGGACGCCTTCGAAGAGATCACTCACAACCTAATTCCCTGAATTTGTGGATTGTAGCAGATAACTTGCGCAAAGGAGCAGCCACCAATGCCGTACAGATTGCTGAGTCTATACAACGGTTGATGGGTAAGATCTGATTGTATCATGCACGCATCTTATACAACAACACGCATCATGAACAAACACTTATACCTTCCCCTTTTCGTTAGTACTCTAGTCATGACAGCAATCTCTCGACATCGGTACAAGACTTCACGTGAGTAGAAACCCCTGACGAAGTCTTTCAAGTGCATTAGTTTATTAGCATTTTCGGCTCGACCGGCCTTGTAGGGCTGGCCTATGCTTTTTATCCAGAAAATGCAATTTTGTCAGTTCCTAAGCCATCTAGACGTCTTATCATTTTTATATTGTGCACGGTAGTACGTTAGCATTCTTGTCAGCATTTTTTGGCACAGTATGTGGTGTCAACGAAGTGTATGGGTAATTCCAAAAGATAATTTTTTAACCCTAAAAACGTGTATTAATTATGAGCAACATACATATCAAACCATTAGCAGACCGAGTGTTGGTAGTACCTGCCCTTGCCGAAGAGAAAACAGCAAGTGGCATCATTATTCCTGATACGGCTAAAGAAAAACCGCAGAGGGGTAAAGTAGTGGCTGTAGGCCCAGGAAAAGAAGACGAACCCATGACCGTAAAAGTTGGTGATCACGTACTATATGGTAAATATGGAGGCACAGAAATCACCATCGAGGGTAACGACTACCTAATCATGCGCGAATCAGACATTTATGCAATTGTGTAGCCAAGCAGGCTTTTCAGAAATTCAATTTTTAACTTAAAAACACGATCAACATGGCAAAAACTATACTGTTCGGTTCAGAAGCACGTGAAAAGCTAAAAAAAGGCGTGGATACCATGGCCAATGCGGTCAAGCTCACGCTAGGACCTAAAGGGCGAAACGTCATATTAGATAAAAAATTCGGTGCACCCAGCATTACCAAAGATGGCATCTCTGTGGCCAAGGAGATTGAGTTGAAAGACCCAATAGAAAACATGGGCGCTCAACTTGTCAAAGAAGTTGCCTCCAAAACAGCGGATAGTGCTGGAGATGGTACAACTACGGCTACGTTACTAGCACAATCTATTTTTACCAACGGTATCAAAAACGTGGCTGCGGGTGCTAATCCTATGGACCTAAAGCGAGGCATTGACAAAGCTATTGCAGCCGTCGTGGAGCAGCTCAAGAAAAACTCTAAGCCTATCAGTGGTTCCAAGGAAATAGAGCAAGTAGCTACTATCTCGGCCAACAACGACAGCATGATTGGTAAGATGATTGCCGATGCTATGGACAAAGTTGGCAAAGATGGGGTTATCACTGTAGAAGAAGCCAAAGGCACAGCTACCGAAGTAAAAGTTGTAGAAGGCATGGAATTTGACCGTGGCTACCTCTCTCCTTATTTTGTGACTAACACAGAGAAAATGGAGGCAGAGCTTGACAATCCCTACATTTTGATTTACGACAAGAAAGTGTCTTCTATGAAGGAGTTGCTCCCTCTGCTTGAAAGTGTATCCCAGACCGGAAAACCTCTATTGATTATTGCCGAGGACGTAGATGGCGAAGCTTTAGCTACGCTGGTAGTCAACAAAATACGCGGGTCACTCAAAGTAGCTGCTGTGAAAGCACCTGGCTTTGGTGATAGAAGAAAGGCCATGTTGGAGGACATAGCTGTGCTTACGGGGGGTACTTTGATCTCCGAAGAAAGAGGTTATAAGCTTGAAAATGCTACCTTGGATTACTTAGGTACCGCTGAAAAAGTCAACATGGATAAGGAGAATACCATCATTGTGAATGGCAGCGGGAAGAAAGAGGATATCCAAGCGAGGATCAATCAACTCAAAGTTCAAATAGAGAACACTACGTCGGACTACGACAAGGAAAAGCTCCAAGAGCGTTTGGCTAAACTTTCAGGTGGTGTGGCTATCCTCTACATTGGAGCAGCCACAGAGGTAGAGATGAAAGAAAAAAAGGACCGTGTAGATGACGCTCTGCATGCCACCAGAGCAGCTGTGCAAGAAGGTATTGTGCCAGGTGGTGGTGTGGCCCTCGTCCGCACCATGGGTGTGCTTGCGGGCGTTCAGGTAGACAACGAAGATCAAACCACAGGTGTAGCCATTGTTGCAGCCGCTTTAGAAGCTCCGTTGAGAACTATTGTGGCCAATGCCGGAGGCGAAGGTTCTATCGTTCTGCAAAAGGTCAAAGAAGGCAAGGACGATTTTGGTTACAATGCCAGAACAGATGAGTACGAAAATCTGTATAAAGCGGGAGTCATTGACCCTACTAAGGTGACCAGGCTGGCGTTAGAGAATGCAGCGTCTATAGCCTCTTTACTTCTGACTACCGAGTGTGTGGTGGCAGAAGATCCCGAAGAAGCAAAAGCTGCTTCAGCAATGGGTGGTGGTGGTATGGGTGGCATGATGTAATCTGACTGTCCTGCACTATGCAAGATCCCGGGTCCGCAAGACTCGGGATCTTTTTTTGCATGCGCATCTTCTGTGATAAGTGCATAGCAGTCTTGCTATATTTGGGAAGTTTTTGTCTAACAAACTATGCGCTCCTTATGAAGGTCACTTTTTTAGGGCATGCCTGCTTTCTGGTAGAAGCCAACAATACCAAGTTACTCTTTGACCCCTACATTTCTCCCAACCCACTTGCTCAAACGGTTGATATAGATGCTGTCAAAGCTGACTACATATTCCTTTCCCACGGCCATTATGACCATGTGGCAGATGTAGAGCGAATTTATCACAACCACCCTGCCACTATTTATTGCCAACCTTGAGATGACTAACTGGTACGAGAAAAAAGGCATCGCTAGATCACTGCCTCTTAAGCCTGGAGGTAAACGAGTATTAGACTTTGGTACTATTAAAGCGGTGTACGAACCGCATTCTAGCTCTATGCCTGATGGTAGCTATGTAGGTTGTGCTATGGGATTTGTGATACAAAGTGGAGATAAAGCCTTTTATTTTGCTGGAGACACTGCATTGCACCAAGATATGAAGCAAATTGGCATATTCTACGACATTGACTTTGCTATTTTACCCATAGGAGACACCTTCACGATGGGCATTGAGGAGGCCTTGTATGCGGCAGACTATGTGGGAACTGAAAAAATAATCGGTATGCACTACGATAGTTTCCCAGGTATTGAAATTGATCACGAGAAGGTAAAACGAATTGCAGAAGAACGAGGTAAAACACTTATCTTGATGGACGTGGGTCAGACTACTGAATTCTAATGGGAAAAATAATCGCCATTGCCAATCAAAAAGGAGGCGTCGGCAAGACAACTACTGCGATTAACTTAGCTGCCAGCTTAGCTGTACTGGAGCACAGGACCCTTCTTGTAGACGTTGACCCACAAGCCAATGCTACTTCTGGCTTGGGCATTGATCCTAGGAAAGTCACCAGTAGCATCTATGAATGCATGATCAACGTAGCTAAGCCTAGCAGTATAGTCCAAAAAACGGCTATTCAGTACCTAGAGATTATTCCTTCGCATATCAATCTTGTCGGAGCGGAAGTGGAGATGATTAATTTTGAAAGTAGGGAGACAAAAATGCGTACACCTCTGGCCGCACTCAGTAAAGAGTATGAGTATATTATTATTGACTGTGCCCCCTCTTTAGGGCTGATCACCATCAACGCCCTGACCGCTGCTGACTCCTTGATCATACCTGTGCAGTGTGAATACTTTGCGTTGGAGGGGCTAGGTAAGCTACTGAACACTACCAAGATCATTCAGTCTCGGCTAAATCCTGAGCTAGAAATCGAGGGAATACTCCTAACCATGTACGATTCTAGGCTCCGCCTTTCTAATCAGATAGTAGAAGAGGTGAAGAAGCATTTTCAAAAAATGGTATTTGAGACCATTATTCCCAGGAATATCAAATTGGGCGAAGCACCGAGCTTTGGTAAGCCTGCTATTTTGTATGATGGCGAAAGCAAAGGGGCTATAAGCTATCTCAATCTCGCCAAAGAAATTGTTAATAAGCAAGTGACACAGCATATAGCCACTTCACTAGTAGTATGATCACACCAAAGATACCACAGCGGAAAAATGCGTTGGGAAGGGGGCTCAATGCCTTGCTAGAGGATGCTCCTTCCTTGGCAGAAGATGGGCATATCAATCCCATACAAGATATTGCTATCGAAAAAATTCAGGTCAATCCCTTCCAACCTAGGAAAGACTTTGACCCCACTGCTTTGCAGGAATTGCGGGACTCTATTGAGCTGCATGGTATTATTCAGCCTCTTACTGTCAGACAGTTAGCGCCATCAACGTACCAGCTTATTGCCGGAGAGCGGAGGCTACAAGCAGCTAAGATGGCAGGACTCACTCGCATCCCTGCTTATGTCCGCACCGCTGACGATCAGCAAATGCTAGAAATAGCGCTTGTTGAGAACATCCAGCGAGAAAACCTGAATCCCATTGAAATAGCTTTAAGCTACCAGCGACTACTGACTGAGTGTCAAATTAAACAAGAAACGCTAGGCGCTAGGGTAGGGAAGAATAGAGTAACAGTAAACAATTATCTGAGATTACTCAAACTTCCTCCTGACATCCAGATTGCGTTGCGTGACCAAAAGATTGGAATGGGGCATGCCAGGGCACTCATTAATGTGGAAGCTGTTGATGCGCAGCTAGGCATTTTCAAAGAGATCATTGAAGAAGATCTCTCAGTGAGAAATGTAGAAGCACTTGTCAGGAACCTATCTCATGGTAAGCCTAAAAAAGTATCACAGAAGAAAAAGGTGAGGACTATATTGGAAAGTATGATGAAGGACTCCAGCACCAAGTTGGCTAGTCGGCTAGCAACCCGGGTAAAAATCCATATGAGTACGCAAGAAAGAGGTGAAATCAAAATAGCATTTGCTGATACAAAGGACTTGAATAGAATCCTGAAAATGCTAGTAGCAGATTGATGGCGATGCGACGCGTTTTTGTCCTGATGAATTGGCTGTTTTGCATCCATGTTACAACTGTATTGGCCGCCACACCTCAACAAAAACACGCATGGAAGCATTCGCTTGCGCAGAGCAGGAACAGGGCTATAGCACCCCCTATAACTCCCCAAGTGGCTGGTGATGCTTCTCCCCATACCACTGCGCAGCAAGCCCCCACACCTACTGCCGCTGCACAAGATGCTACAAAGCAACGCCGCTACATAGCTGAAGAAATGGTGATGCAACAAGCTTGGATATATTCTGCTGTCTTGCCAGGCTGGGGGCAAGTTTACAATGAGCACTACTGGAAGGTGCCAGCTATCTATGCGGGTTTTGCTGGGCTTGGTTGGGGTGCTATTTACTACCATAAGGAATACATTAATTACAAGGCAGAGCTGATCCAAAAAAAGAGGCCGAATAACCTGAATAACTATGTGAATGAATGTAGAATGGGCCGAGATCTTTGTATTATTTTCGCGGCCCTGTGGTACGTTGTTAATATTTTTGATGCCTATGTGGGGTCCAGCCTAAAGACCTTTACATTGTCTGATGATATAAGCATGGAGGTGCAACCAAGTGTGCTGCCTACAGTACAAAACAAGCCCAACGTAGGACTCAGTCTGACATTAAGTTTTGGAAAATGAGAATGCTCTTGATTGGTTATGGAAAGATGGGGCAGGCTATCGAGCACGTTGCTTTGCAGAGAGGTCACCGTATTACTCATAAGATAGACCTGAGCAACAGTGCTTCCTTGGCTACCGTCAATCCAAAGACAGTCGATGTAGCGCTAGAGTTTAGCCAGCCTACAGCTGCTTACAGTAATATCTACCAATGCCTCGCTAAAAATATTCCGGTCATCTCCGGCACTACGGGTTGGCTGGCCAAAAAGGAGGAGTTATGTGCGTATTGCAAAGTGTACCAAGGCACTTTTTTCTATGCTTCCAACTTCAGCATAGGTATGAATATTCTTTGTAAGGTCAATACCTTTCTAGCCAAACTCATGGACCCGTATCCTGAATATGAGGTGACACTAGCAGAGGAGCACCACTTGGAGAAAAAAGACGCCCCCAGCGGCACAGCCATTGCGCTTGCTGAAGGCATTATTCAAAACATGCATCGTAAGAATAGATGGGAAATTTTTCCTGCACAACAAAAAGACAGTCTAGGTATTCTGGTCAAAAGAGAACCAGATGTGCCTGGAACGCATACGATCACTTACACCGCTCCACCAGACACATTGGAGCTCAAACATACAGCCCATAGTCGAGAAGGCTTTGCCCTGGGCGTTGTTTTGGTAGCAGAGTGGATCCAAGACAAGCAAGGTATTTTAGGCATGGAAGATTTTCTGCGGTTAGACGATTGCTAAGGATGAATGACAAGCACCTATTTTTTCCTCAACGACGTACTCAATGAAGTTTTCTAAGAAAGCACCACCTCAACAAATCTCTAAGCCCCGAGAGTGGCTCAATGCCTTGGTATTTGCTGTGGTTGTTGCTAGCATCGTTCGTTGGCTGGCCCTAGAAGCTTTTACCATCCCTAGCTCCTCTATGGAGCAAACTTTGCTTACTGGCGACTTTATTTTTGTAAGTAAGCTGCACTATGGGGCGCGTACCCCTAAAACGCTGCTACAAATTCCTTTGACCCATCAAACAATTGGCAGCACAGGAATTCCTTCTTACCTGGACTGGATTCAGCTTCCTATGTACCGGTTGCCTGGTTACTCTCGTATTAAGAGAGGCGACAAAGTAGTTTTTAACTATCCCATGGAATTAGATAGACCTATCGACTTGCGTACCTATTACATCAAACGTTGTGTAGGGCTACCGGGAGATGTACTCCGAATCCATGATGCACAAGTATACGTCAATAATGAGCCACAACCACAGTATCTAGGACTACAATACTGCTATTACCTTAAAACGACAACCACACTCCAAGATCGGTTTTTCAGGCAATATGCCATTCGTGAATACTTTCCTGTACAAGCAGGATACTTAGTGCATACTACTCCTGATACAGCTACACAGCTAGAAAAACTTGCCTCCATTCAGGAAGTGCACTGCATGGTGATGCCCCAAGGAATGGCAGATCCACAGATATATCCCAGTAGCACAACTTGTCCCTGGAATAGAGATCACTTTGGACCCATTACTGTGCCCGCCAAAGGTGTGACTATTCTAATCAACGAAAAAAATTTGGCGCAGTACGAACGTGTCATCACTTACCATGAAGGCCACAAAGAAGTTCAAATCGATAACAATCAGCTCTGGATTGATGGCCAGCAGGTAGAAGCTTATACCTTTCGGCAAGATTATTACTTTATGATGGGCGACAACCGGCACAATTCAGAGGACGCGCGCTGCTGGAGCTTTGTGCCCCAAGACCATGTTGTGGGGAAAGCAGTTTTTATCTTATTTTCGCTGGATCCCAACAAGCAGTTTTTAGGCAAGATACGCTGGAAACGTATGATGAGGTTGGTTTAGCTACTGAGTATACAAGTAAGCTGGCTTACCGCCTTGGGTAACCCAGGGAGGAAAGTCCGGGCAACGCAGAGCACCCTACTTCCTAACAGGAAGGCGCCTGGTCTCAAAGCCAGGTGACAGCTAGTGCCACAGAAAATAAACCGCTTTGCTTTAAGCAGAGTAAGGGTGAAAAGGTGGAGTAAGTGCCCACCGCTTGGCTGGTGACAGCGAAGGCACGGTAAACCTTAGGGGTTGAAAGGCCAAATAAATACTGCATCTCTATCATAGGGTCACAGGTGGCTCGCTTGTGTTTCGCACATTGAAAGGCAGTATGGGTAGGCTGATAGAGGCTGTGAGTGATCACAGTCCCAGATAAATGGTAAGCATGTTGGCCTTGTGCTAACATACAGAACCCGGCTTATAGGCTTGCTTGTTATTTTTCATTGGCATTGGGTCACTCAATCATCGAAGAAGGCCTAAGCGTCTACGCTTGATGTTCATTCGGCGTTGCAGCAAATTATCTCCATGACAAAGTCCCACAATCACTAGATGAGTCGAATACCCCACCGTTCAACTACCCAATGGCCTGATGCCCTCGCCGATTACCGCCTGGCCTGCGAAAGCCGTGCGGCTAGCCTCTTGGGCCGCAGAGAAGTTTTTATGGGCAAAGCCAAATTTGGCATCTTTGGTGACGGCAAAGAAGTAGCCCAGTTGGCCCTGGCCAAAGTCTTCCAAGCAGGCGATTTTCGGTCTGGCTATTACCGTGACCAGACCTTTATGATGGCCATTGGTGCCCTGACTATCCAACAATACTTTGCCCAACTCTATGCCCATGCCTCTGTAGAAGCAGACCCTGCCTCAGCAGGCAGAATGATGAATAGCCATTTTGCTACCCGCTTGCTAGATGACCAAGGACAGTGGAAAAAGCTGACCCAGCACAAGAACGTAGCTGCTGATGTTTCTTCCAATGGCTCCCAAATGCCACGCCTAGTAGGCCTGGCCTATGCCTCTAAGCTCTACAGAGAAAATCCCCAGCTAATAGCCTTCCAAGATTTTTCCTGCCAGGGCAACGAGATCGCGTTTGGTACCATTGGCAATGCCGCCACTTCAGAAGGCATGTTCTTTGAAGCTATCAATGCTGCTGGCGTACTCCAGGTGCCCATGTTGCTTTCTGTTTGGGACGATGACTACGGAATCTCGGTACCCCAGGAGTACCATACCACCAAAGAAGACATTTCCAAAATACTCAGTGGCTTTCAACGTACCCCCAACGAACAAGGCTACGATATTTTTACGGTCAAAGGCTGGGACTATGCGGGCTTGTGTGCTATCTATCAAAAAGCCGCCCATATATGCCGCCAAGCGCACGTTCCTATCCTGATTCACGTTAAAGAGATGACCCAGCCCCAAGGTCATTCCACCTCTGGCTCTCACGAGCGCTATAAATCCAAAGAACGCCTGGCCTGGGAAGCAGCGCACGACTGTATTAAGAAGATGCGCGAGTGGATTTTGGCTTGCGACCTGGCCAGTATTGCGCAGCTAGATACCATAGAGCAGGAAGCCTATGAAGAGGCCCAACAACAAAAAAATGCAGCCTGGAAAGCTTTTCAAGATGACATTCAACAAGACCATCATCAAGCCATTAGCTTGCTCCAAGATGTACTAGCCACAGGCGCAGCCAACCAACCCATGGCCACATTGCTAGAGGCGTTGCGCACTACGCGCCAGCCCACCAGGTTACACGCTTTCAGGGCTGTCAAACAAGCACTATACCTTCTTCGAGACGTACCTTACATAGTCAAAAAGCCCTTGATGGCCTGGTTACAAAGAAATACTCAAGCCAACCAAGGCCGCTTCAATTCCCACCTGCATAGCGCGTCCCAAGAAGCTGCCCTGCATGTGCCCGAAGTCAAACCCATCATTGCCCCAGATGCCCCGTGGGTAGATGGACGAGAAATTTTGCAAGCCTGTTTTGACGCCATGCTTCAGCGTGATCCTCGGGTTTTTGTCATTGGTGAAGACGTTGGAAGAATAGGAGATGTTAACCAGGCCTTTGCTGGTCTACAAAAAAAATACGGCTGCCTCAGGGT
>Ga0316608_1000091_pt1 | contig 48478 bp, 52 predicted proteins | sample MIS2016152B_MG_FD_207673 | JGI IMG/M metagenome (GOLD analysis project Ga0316608, IMG submission 207673) | Microbial mat bacterial communities from Middle Island sinkhole, Lake Huron, Michigan, United States - MIS.2016.152B | ecosystem: Environmental > Aquatic > Freshwater > Lake > Sediment... | reverse complement strand
GCCAATACCAAATTGCAGCTTCAAATCCAAAATGATGTTTATTTGTAAAATGATTTAATATTATTCTAATAAAAGAAACAAATAAAGCAATAGTTCCTACAAACACATGAAAACCATGAAATCCTGTGGCCATATAAAAACATGAACCATAAATACCATCACTTATGTTAAAAGGAGCATTAATATATTCAAAACCTTGTAAACAAGTGAACAATGTTGCTAAACATAAAGTAAAAATTAAAGCTACTAAAGTATGTTTTTTAGCTCGTGATAATAAAGCGTGATGAGCCCAAGTAACAGTTGCTCCTGAAGTCAATAATAGAAAAGTATTTGTTAATGGTACTGTGTAAGTACTAATGGTTGTAATTGCCTTTGGGGGCCATACACCACCCACATTATATACAGGAGCAATACTTGAATGAAAAAAGGCCCAAAAAAAAGCTACAAAAAACATAATTTCGGATACAATAAACAAAATCATACCTAATCTTAAACCTTTTTGAACGGCTATTGTATGTGTATCTTCGAAAGTAGCTTCACGCACAATATCACGCCACCAAGTATACATAACATATAAGATTAAACAAAATCCAGTACTAAAAAGACTCCAACCACCAACATATTTATGCATATATAAAGCAAGACCAGTAGTTAACATAAAAGCACCTAAAGCCGCTGCTATAGGCCAAGGACTTGGGTCTACTAAATGATATGAGTGAGTAGTTTTTAAATATTTAAATTGTTCTTTATATAATAATGTATGAAACACATTACCATTTTGATTTTTTTTAGTCCATTTTAATAATAAAGTTTTTAAAGTTTTTAACATTGGTAATAAAAAAATCTAATTTAGGATTACCTAGTATCTATAAATTTTATTATTTATTTGTCAGAAAATTGATTTTTAGCAAAACTTTTAAAATCTAAATTATGTTTTTTAGAATAATTTTCAAGTTTTGTTGGGTTGACCATTTTATTTTCATCAATTATCTCTTGATAATTAAAATCAGACCCTAACTTAGTTTTTAATAAATCAATTTGTAATAGCTGATTAGTAGACCACGTCCCGTAGCCTCTGCCTAGTGGACTATATTGATGATAACCTACACTTAAAGGATTTGGTTCAAAAAAAGGTACATGAGATGAGAAATGTACCACCCCCACTGCGGTGCCTACTTTAATAAAAGCGTGGTATGCAACAGCCACAAATGTTTCTTTTATTGGTTTATTTTTATAAAATATAATATACATTGTAATAAAAAGTTCAAAAAACATTAATATAACAAAAAAATAAGTAACTCTAAAAAAAATAGTTTCATACTGTTTCATTTGAGATTCAGACAAAAAGAAAAAGAAAAAGACAAAAAATAGAGCACTTGTTCTATTTGCAAAAAAAAAAAAATAATGAAGATAATAAAAATCTTTTTTAAAATGTTCTTGAATTGTTTTATTATCTTCTTGAAATCTTGTAATAAAATTTTGAAAAGTATTATTATAAAAATACAAAAAACCTAGTACGAAATAAAAAAATGATTGTAGTGAACCTAAATAGCGTTCAAAATATAATGAAACTATAAAAAATATAATTAAAATACCTAAGTATAAATTTATTAATACAACTTTAAATTGTTCTTTGTGTAATAATGTATGAAAAACATTACCATTTCGATTGTTTTTAGTCCATTTTAATAAAAAAGTAAATAAATTTTTTAGCATTAGTAATAATGAAAAATCAATTCTATAACTACTCTATTGAAAATTTGAATATTATTTTTATTTTAGTTTAATAATTTAGAATCCAATATTTAGGTATAATCACATTTAGATCCTAAATTCCTTTTTAAATAATCACTATGTACTAACTGATACACAGTTTACACAACACGTAACGCTTAGAAATAAACACTATTTTAATTGTATGAAATGCTAAAGGTGCTAATATTTCAGTCATGAATTATTTTATATATAATATAAACCTTTATACTATGATCAACAATTGTTAATATAATAAAAACTTAATTTTATATTATTTTATTTTTTTGGACGGAATTTGTATAAATCAAAAGTTTTTAACTCTAAATTATTTTTATGAAAATAATCATCTAATAATTTAGGATCAACCATTTGGTTTTCATCAATTATTTGCTTATAATCAAATTTAGAACCCAAAAGAGTTTTTAAATAATCAATTTGCAATAATTGACCTGTAGATGAAGCACCATAACCACGACCTATAGGGCTGTATTTATGGTAGTTGTTAGTAACAACATTAGGCTCTATCATTGGAACATGTGCTGCCATATGCAAAGCTCCCATAGCGCTAGCTGCCTTTGTTATAATCTGAAAAGTCATCGTGGCAACTGTCTCAGTTATGGGTTTATTTTTATATAGTATAATATAAACCGTAATAATAATATCAACAATTGTTATTATTATAAAAGAATATGTAATAACAAAAAAAACTTTTTCCCACTCGACCATTTGAGAAGCAGAAAAAATATACAAAAAACAATAATAGAATATAACCGTTATACCTCTTGAAATGTTTAGCAAATAATGAAACAATAAAAAATCCTTTTTATAATGAACTTTTATTGTATTTTGATCCTCGAAAAAATTTTTAATGAAATTAGAAAAAATTTCATTTGAAAAAGATAAGTTAATAATTAGAAACAAAAAACTTACTAAAAATATTTGTGTGTATTTTTTAAAATACACACATACTAAAAATACTAACAATATTAACAAATTAATGCAAAAAATTTTACTTAATTTGTTTGAGAAAAATTTTTGTAATAAACTATTATAAGGACCTGTTTTGATCCAATTTCTAAATTTCAATAAATAAACTTTTATCATATTTCAATTTTCTATAACAAAAACTCAATTTTATTTATAGCTTTTATCTTTTTTTACGAGCAGTTCTAGCGTTAGTATGAGTTCTTTGTCCTCTAACGGGTAAACCTTGTTTTAATCTCAACCCTCGATATGATTTTATAGAAAATAAAGTTTTAAAATTTTGAGACTTTATTTTTTTTAAATCTTCTGTTAAAATTAAATTAGAAGATTCTATTACACTAATAAGTTTGGCTACTTGTTCTTTTGACATATTTTTAAACTTAAAATTCGGAGAAAAACCTAATTTTTTACATAAAATTTCTGAATTAGATTTTCCAATACCAACAATTTTAGTCATAGCAAAAACAACGGATTTGTTTTCGGATAATTCTGAATCAAATAAATAAATCATCTTAAAAATAAAGTAATTCGATTAAATAATTAACACTCATATGTATTGAGTTTAAAAAAATATTTGGGTATATACCTATTACAAAAGTTCCTATTAATAAAGGTAAAAATACGAAAAATTCTCTAGGACTAAGATCTAAAAATGTTTGTATATATTGGGTTTTTAAATTACCAAATGCAATCCTATTAAATAACCATAAAGAATAAGCTCCGCCAATTATAACTCCTGTAGCACTTAAAAAAGTAATTGTTGTATTTACTTTGAAAGAACCTGTTAAAATTAAGAATTCACCAACAAAACTACTAGTTCCAGGAAAACTAATATTAGCAATAGTAAAAAACATAAAAATAGAAATGTAAAGAGGCATTACTATCGCTAAACCACCATAATACTGAACAATTCTTGTTTGGTAACGGTCATAAACTACCCCAATTACTAAAAACAAGGCACTCGCAACAAATCCATGACTTAAACTTTGCAATATCGCACCTTCAATTCCTATATTATTGAAACTAAAAATTCCAATTATAACTAAATTCATATGAGCAATAGAAGTATAAGCAATTATTCTCTTAAAATCAGTTTGACGTATAGCAGTAAAAGAAGTATAAATAATTCCGATAACAGCTATTGTATATACTAATGGACTAAAAAAAAAAGAAGCCTTGGGGAAAAGAGGTAAGGAAAATCTAATAAACCCATAAGTTCCTAATTTTAATAATACCCCTGCTAAAATAACTGAACCTGCGGTAGGGGCTTCCACGTGCGCTTCTGGTAACCATAAATGAACAGGAATCATAGGAACTTTACTAGCAAATGCTATAAAAAAAGCTAACCACATTAATTTTTGTTCTTCTTCTGAAAATGAAAATGTTAATAAGGTTTCATAATCTGTTGTACCAATTTCGCTATAAATATAAATAATAGATAATAGCATAATTACTGATCCTAAGAGAGTATATAAAAAAAAATAATAAGCTGCTAAAATTTTTCTTTCTCTAGAACCCCAAATTCCAATAATTAGAAACATTGGAATCAAAACGCTTTCAAAAAAAATATAAAAAAGTAACAAATCTAATACACAAAAAGTACCCATTAAAAAAAAATCTAAAAGTAAAAACGCAATTAAAAATTCTTTTAAATTAAAATTTATAGAATTCCAACTAGTTAAAATACATAAAGGTATTAATAAAGTTGTTAACAATAAAAAAAATAAAGAAATACCGTCAATTCCTATAATAAAATTTATATTAAAATTAGGAAACCAAAAAAGTTTTATTACAAATTGAAAAGCTCCTGTTGATTTTTGAAAAAAACCCCATAATATTAAAGAACTAATAAAAGAAAAACAAGCAGAATTTAAAGCGACAAACTTCAATAATTTTGTATTTTTAGATGGTATAAATAATAAAATGATTATTCCAAAAATTGGAAACATTAAAGTATATAATAATAAATTTTGTAAATTTAACATATTTAATATATTCTATAGGATTTGAACCTATGGCCATCAGTTTAGAAAACTGTTGCTCTATCCAACTGAGCTAAGAATACCTATAAAATTTTAATGAAAAAGGGATTTGAACCCCTGACATTTGGATTATGATTCCAACGTTCTAACCAACCTGAACTATTTCATCAACAATTTCAATATTATATTAATACATATGTGGTACTGGTATTAATAATAAAATAACTTTATAACAGAAAAGATATAAAATAGTAGGATTTATAAATAAAAAAATTAATGAAAAAGTTAAAATACTTAAAATAATAGTTTTCTCAGAGTTAATAGGATAATATAATTTTCCAACTAATAAATTTTCAAAATATAAAATTTTAACAATTCTAATATAATAAAAAGTCGATATTACACTACAAAAAACACTTGCTAAAGCAATTAGATAATATTCATAAATAATAAAAGGTAAAAATATACTAAGTTTTGCTAAAAAACCAATCAATGGAGGTATCCCTGCCATTGAAAACATGGATAATGAAAAAGCTAGAGCTAAAGGTAAATTTGATTTTCTTAAAAGAGCTAAATCTCCTAATTCTTTGTTATATTTTATTATGTTATTTTTTCTTTTTAAACGTACAAACAATATACTAGACCAAATAACTAATCCAGAAATCATATAAATTATCATATAAAATAAAAACATATGAACTCCTAAAGTTACACTTGTACTTATAGAAATTAATAAATAACCCATATGACTAATAGAACTGTAAGCTAATAAAGTTTTTAATTTTCTTTGTTTTAATCCCCCAAATGCTCCGACAAAAATACTTAATAACCCAATCCATAAAGAATAAAACTGCCAACATTCTTTAATACCATAAAAACTACCGTAGCAAATTCTAATTAAAATAACAAAAACACTTAATTTACTAATCACCGCAAAAAAAAATGTAGAAGCTGTAGGAGATCCTTCATAAACATCTAAAGACCATAAATGAAATGGTGCTAAAGCTAATTTAATAAATAAACTAAACATTACCAAAGCTAATCCTAATTCTACTATATGTGATTCATAAACATCATTGGGTAAATCAAAATAACCCTCACTTTCTTTTATTAAAAACCACAAGTATATAGCCGGTTGTTCTTCTAAAAGCCATGAAGCATGTCTAAAAGGAAACACATAAAAAAAAGAACAACTAAAAAAATCAAAAAAATCATTAAAATTTATAGATCCTGTACTTCCATAGATAAAAGAACTACCTAATAAAAAAAGAGCAGATGACACAGCACCTGTAATAAAATACTTAACACCACTTTCCACCGAATAACTTGAAACTTTTCTAAAAGATGCTAAAACATAAAAAGCTAAACTAGATAATTCAATTGATAAATAAGTAATCAATAAATCATTACTATTACACATCAACATTAAACCTAATACAGCAAATAAAAGAATAATTAAATATTCAAATGATGTCAATCTTTGTTCTTTTAACGAGTCAGCAATAAATAAAAAAAAAACACCAGAAAAAAAACATACAATAAATTTAGTAAAAAATCCAAAATAATCATTAATAATAGATTGATTAAATGATAAAAATTCTAATGCTATTAAATCATCATTTACCATTAAATAACAAGACATAAAAAGAACTAAAGCAATACATTCACTAAGCCCTTTTTGCAACATTAAACCATAAGAATTATAAGTGATTAATGTAACCACAATTAATATATAAATAATACTTAGAGCAATAAAATACTCACTGAATACAGTAAAAGACTGTAATGAAACTATATTATACATATGCATCATGATAAATTAATTTTTAAAAAAAAATTTTAGAATGCCGTGATAATTGTTTAAAAATAGATTGTTCTAATATTTCAGTAGAATTATAAGTATTTGTTAAATATACAACCCCTATTAATACTAACAATAAAATAAGACCAGCAATTAAAAAATGCAAAACAAAATATGAATATAAAATATGTCCATAAACTTCTGCATCAGTAATAGAATCAATTAAATCGTACCAATTCTGATAATTATTAACATAAAATGATTTTTCTAATAAAATACCATTAAACTGAGATGTAATTTCATTTAACAAAGGAATTAAGAAAAAAATTATAAATAAAAACCCAACAGGAAGACATTTTATTATATTTTTAGATAAATCCACAGCCTTAGATTCTAACATCATAATGGCAAATAAAAACAAAATGGCAATAGCTCCTACATAAATTACAATGAAAAGCAAAGCTAAAAACTCGCATTCTAATAAAAATAAAAGAACAGAGGAAAATAAAAAACAACCTACTAAAAATAATAAAGAAAAAACGGGATGTTTTGAAAAAACAACCATTAACGCACTAAAGACTAAAAAAGAAGAAAATAATAAAAACAATGTATTTGAATTCATTAATGATTAAGAAATTCAATTCTTAGATCATTTATTTACTATTAAAAAATTTTTAACTGATTCCCAAAATAGTATTTAATAAAATTTTTTAATCAACACTTGAGTTCGATATGATTTCAGGTTATTCTAATGAAAAAAGGATTTGAACCTAAAAAGTTATAATAAAACTTATACCAAATTTTCATTTTTTCCAGCTACACGTTCCCGTACAGCTACCTTGTTACGACTTCATCCAAATTATTAATTTTGAAATCGACTTTATAAAATAAAATCTTCAAACAAAACCAACTTTCTGCATGTGACGGGCGGTTTGTACAAGACTAATTGACATATTCACCGTAACGTTCTGATTTACGATTACTAGTGATTCCAACTTCATGTAAGCGAGTTACAGCTTACAATCCGAACTGGGGAAATTTTTCGTAGATTAACAAAAAATATTTTTTGTTACTTTTTGTAATTTTCATTGTAGCACGTGTGTAGCCCAATTCATAAGGGTCACATTGACTTGACTTCGTTCTTACCTTCCTTCAACTTATAATTGTCAGTAACTTTAAAGCTTAATATATCTGTAATTAATTGATATAAAAGTAAAAAATTAAAGCTAAGAGTTGCGTCCGTTAAGGGAATAAACCAAACATCTCACGACACGAACTGACGACAGTCGTGCAACACCTGTAATATTCTAAATTTTAAAATAACCTATTTGCAAATTTAAAATGAATATTATGTCAAGAATTGGTAAGATTCTGCGCGGATTATCGCATTAAACCACATGCTCCACCACTAGTATTAGCCCCCGTCAGTTTCTTTGAGTTCCAACCTTGCGATCGTACTCCTCAGGCGGAGTGTTTATAGCGTTAGCTTAAAAATCTAAATAAATTATTTAAATTTACATTAAATTTCAACACTCATAATTTACAGTATGGACTACCAGGGTATCTAATCCTGTTTGCTCCCCATACTTTCGTCCCTCAACGTCAGTTTTTACTAAAAAGTCGCCTTCGCTATTGGTATTCCTTTATATATTTCCAGATTTTACCCTTTCGTATAAAATTCTACTTTTCTGTATAAAACTCAAGTAAAGCAGTATTACAAGCTATCTTAAAGTTGGGCTTTAAGTTTTAACAAATAACTTACTTTGCTGTATACGGACTCTTTACGCCCTGTAATGTCGAATAACGCTTGCCCTTCCCGTATTACCGCGGCTGCTGGCACGAGTATTAGCCAGGACTACTTCCTTAAGTAATGTCATTATCATTCTTAACGAAAGAACTTTACAATCAAAAAAGACCGTCTTCATTCATATAGCATTGCTGGATCAAACTTTCGTTCATTGTCCAATATTCCTCACTGCTGGCCGAAAAAATCAGCCTGGACCTTATTTCAGTTCCAGTGTGGTTGATCATCCTCTAAGACCAACTAAAGATCAATGGCTTGGTAAGCTGTTAAATTTACCAACTACCTAATCTTATACAGACCCATCTTTTAGCGGAAATATTTTTTTAAAATATAACCTTTTTTAAATATCTATTATTTTAATAGACTAAAAGGTAGCATTCTGCATTTTCCTCACCCGTTTGCCACAAAAAATTATAAAATAATAATTTGTAAGACTTGCATGTGTTAAGCATACTATTAGCGTTCATTCTGAGCCAGAATAAAACTCATAATATTATAACTTAAAATATTTAAATAATATTAAGTTAATTTGAATTTAAATCTATATTATACTTAATATATAATATACAAAATAGTTAAAAAATTTTAATATTTAATTTTTTAGTACTTGTCAGCTAAAAATTTTACAACTCTTACACTTCAAGCCTATCAATGTAATAGTCTTTTACATAAAAAAAAACTAATTTTAAGGTTAATTTCTCGCTTAGATGCTTTCAGCGATTATTTATTACGAATTTAGCTACTCGACGATGCTATTGGTATAACAATCGATTCACCAGAGATTCGCTTTCCCCGGTCCTCTCGTACTAGGATCAACTCCTTTCAATTTTTTTACACCTACGGTAGATAGGAACCAAACTGTTTCACAACGTTCTAAACTCAGATCATGTACCGCCTTCCTTAGCGAACAGCTAAACCCTTGGAACCACCTACAGCTCCAGGATGCGATAATCCAACATCGAGGTGCCAAACCATTCCGTCGATAGGGTCTCTAGGGAATGATTAGCCTGTTATCCCCGGCGTACCTTTTATTCATTGAGCGATAACCATGTCCACATAGAATTATCGGATCACTATAACCGACTTTCGTCCCTGTTTGATTTGTCAATCTTACAGTCAAGCAAGTATTTACTATTACGCTTAAAAATTGGTGATAATCAATTTAAACTTACCTTTGTATGCCTCCGTTACTTTTTAGGAGGCGACCGCCCCAGTCAAACTACCCATTATACATGTTCTTTAAATAAAAATTAGAGATAAAAAATTTTAAGAGTGGTATTTCATTTTTTGTTTAAATAATTCGCTTGCGCAAAAATCTGCTAGTACAATGTTGTAATATAACTCCCACTTATTCTACACATAAAAAGTTTTATCACAATATATAACTATAGTAAAGGTGCACGGGGACTTCCCGTCTAGCCGCAGGTACTCCGCATCTTCACGGAGAATTCAATTTCACTGAGCTTATGTTGGAGACAGTGGGACAGTCGTTACGCCATTCATGCAGGACACCAATTAAATGCCAAGGAATTTCGCTACCTTAGGACCGTCAGAGTTACAGCCGCCGTTTACTGGGGTTTAGGGTCGAAGCCAAATAACTTCTTCCTTTAATCTTGCAGCACTGGGCAGGCGTCAGCCTCAATACATCTTTTTACAAATTAGCAGAGACCTGTGTTTTTATTAAACAGTCGCTATCCCCGATTTTGTGACAACTTTACAAGGTTGCCCAAGTAAAGTTACTCCTTCTCCCGAAGTTACGGAGTCATTTTGCCGAGTTCCTTCAACATAATTATCTCAAGCGTCTTAATTTACTAAATTTGTCCACCTGTGTCGGTTTAAGTACGGTTTGATTATTTTAAGCTGTTTCTTGAAAATATTATACTACTTTGATTAATACCATAAAATAAAAATAATATTTATATTTTGTCACTTTAAACAATAAAAAAATTTCATTTTTTCCTCATCAATATAAAACTTTCGTTTTTATTTTAGAGACCGATTAACTTTTACCAAAACGGATTAGCCTTGTTTTGGAAACCTAGGACTTAAGACGACAATGTTTTACACATTGTTTATCGCTACTCATATCAACATTATCACTTCTGATTTCTTCAGTTTATGTTATCATAAACTTTTGTCGATTTACAGAACGTTCTGCTACCAATAAATGTAATAATCATTTATTCTACGGTTTCGGCAAGTAATTTAAGTCCCTTTACATTTTCAATGCAAAAAAGCTAGACCAGTGAGCTATTACGCTTTCTTTAAAGGCTGGCTGCTTCTAATCCCACCTACCGATTGTCAATACTCTCTTACATTTTTTTCACTTAATTACTTTTTAGGACCTTAACCTTTAATCTGGGCTGTTTCCCTTTTGACTATAAATCTTAGCACTTATAGTCTGTCTGCTTAAAATCTTTAAATTTATATTCGAAGTTTCAATAAACTCAGTAAGATTTTCATCCCCATTACTTATCGAGAGCTCTACCTTAAATTTAAGAATATTAAACGCTCTACTTAAATAGATTTCGCAGAAAACCAGCTATCTCTAAGTTTGATTAGCCTTTCACTCCTAACCACAAGTCATCCCAGTATATTTCCACATACACGGGTTCGGTCCTCCAATAAGTGTTACCACTTTAAATTCAACCTGCTCATGGTTAGATCACTTAGTTTCGGGTCTTATTTTAGAAACTAATCGCATTTTAAAACTTAATTTCTTTTCGCCTACATAAATAAATACTTAAGCTCGCTACTAAAATAAACTTGTTGATCCATTATACAAAAGGTACGTTGTCACTTTTTTAAGCTACAACTGCTTGTTAGCATTAAATTTCATTATCTTTTCAATTTTACAAATTCTTTTTCACCTTTCCTTCACAGTACTAGTACACTATCAAACATCAAAATTTTTAGATTTTGAGGGTGGTCCCCCAATATTCAATAAATACACGACATGTATCAATTTACTAAAATATAAATATATTAATCATCATTTTACAGGGCTTTTACCTTCTCTGGCTATTAAAAATATTAAATAATTTGTATATTTAAATCTACAACACTTTCGCTCTCCACTACTTATGTTTTCTCGGTTGATTTTTTCTTTAGTTACTTAGATGATTCAGTTCACTAAATATTTTTATTTTAATTCTAAATTAAAATAAGTTTAAATCAATAAAACTTGGTTTACCAAAAATGGGAAATCGTAATTCTCAGCAAAAATATTTACTCGCTACGATATTCTGTTATTAAACACCCATTTTATAGTTTTGATGTATAGGAATCCATTTAATGCATATAAAATTTTTTAACGAGGCGAAGAACAGGATTTGAACCTGTGACTTTTAGAACCACAACCTAACACTCTAACCAACTGAGTTATATTCGCCTAAATTATTATTTTTATTTTGAGAATAACTTGCAATAGAAAATAATAAAATAAAAAGTAAAAAAAAAATGTTAAAATCAATAAAAAAATCAACATTAGAATCATAAAATAACCAAATTTGTCGAAAACCAAATAACCCAGTAACTCCTATTAAAATTAATAGAGTATAATGATAAATAAAACCTGTTTGCATTTTGTGTACATTAGAACCAATTCTTAATGCTAAATTAGACAACCCTGTAGGTCCTAATATTTCAAAAATACCTCTATCGACAAACTTATAACTAATTGAGTAGCCAAATTTAAAAAAAAATTGTGTAAAATACTCATTATATATTTTATCGAAAAACCATTTTCTATTTAAAAAATTATAACATTTTTTTCCTAAATTAGAAATTTTTAGTTGGTATAATAGATTTGATTGAAAAGTATATAACAAATATGCCGAAAAAACTCCTATTAAACTTAATTTTACAGGTAAGGTTTTGTAAAATACTGGAATAAATTCTGCATCAAAAATATTCATATTATTTATGTGAGTAAAAATAGCAGAGCCAAAAAAGCTGCTTCCTACACCAACAATCATATCTTTACTATAATAACCTATCAAAATACTTGGTACTGATAATAAAGCTAAAGCTACACAAATTTTAATACCTGAGTCATAAGCATATGAAATTACTTTTCTATAACCATTTGGTTTAGAAAGAAAAGTTAAATAAGCTAATCTTGTGGAATAAAACGCTGTAAAAAAAGCACCTATGGTTCCTAAAAAATAACTAAAAAAACCTGTCACACTATATTTACCAAACGCAACTTCTAAAATCAAATCTTTAGAATAAAAACCTGTTAAAAACGGAAATCCTATTAAAGCTAGGGATCCTATTGTCATCATAGAATATGTAAAAGGTAAAAGATTTTTTAAACCACCCATTTTACGCATATCTTGTTCATCAGAAACCGCATGTATTACAGATCCTGCACCTAAAAATAATAAAGCTTTAAAAAAAGCATGATTAGAAAGATGAAAAAATCCAACGGAATAATTTGATAAACCACAAGCAAAAACCATGTAACCTAATTGACTACAAGTAGAATAAGCGATTACTCGTTTTAAATCATTTTGTAATAAACCCGTTGTAGAAGCAAAAAAAGCAGTTAAAGCTCCTACGATAGTAATATATTCTAAAATATTCGGTATAAATTCATATAAAAAAGAACTTCTAACTATTAAAAAAACACCAGCAGTAACCATTGTAGCGGCATGAATTAATGCCGAAACAGGAGTTGGACCTTCCATAGCATCAGGTAACCAAGTATGAAGACCCACTTGTGCAGATTTACCTACAGCTCCTATAAATAAACAAATCCCAATTACACTTAATAAATGAACATCCAGATTTAAAAAATTTACAAATTTATTTTTAAAAAATGGAGTTAAAGCTGCTACTGTAGCATAATCTAAAGCTTTATAATTTATAAAAATTAAAAAAAGTCCCATAAGTAAACTAAAATCACCAATTCGATTTACAACCATTGCTTTTATAGCAGCTTTATTAGCTTGAATTCGAATATACCAAAAATTTATTAATAAATAAGAACATAAACCAACTCCTTCCCAACCTACAAACATTTGTACAAAATTATCTGCAGTAACAAGAATTAACATAAAAAAAGTAAATAACGATAAATATGACATAAACCGAGGTAAATGAGGATCATGTGACATATATTCTATAGAATATAAATGAACAGCAAAAGAAATAAAAGTAACAACAACACACATAGATACTGTTAAACTATCAAACATAAAACCCCAATCTATATTTAATACTTCTGAATTGATCCATGTTGACAATTTTATATAAACAAAACAATCAGAAAAAGCTACTTCATAAAAAGCGAATAAAGATAATAAAAATGATAAAAATAAACAACTAGTTGTTATAATTGCGGAACCCCAAGACCCTAAATATCTGCCGAAAAATCCAGCAAAACAAGAACCAATAATAGATAAAAATACTAATAATAAATACATTTGATAGACTTATCGGAAAAAGTGGGATTCGAACCCACGATATAGTAATTTTTTCTATATAGAAATTTAGCAGATTTCCGCTATAAACCACTCAGCCACTTTTCCTTAAAAAAAATAATATTAATCATTTGCTTTGTAACGAACTAATATTGATTCAATTTTACCTACAACAGGAATAATAACTAGAAAAAAAACAAAATAGTACACTGTAGCAATTTGTGCTACAAGTTTAAAAGTATCAGTTACCGGTTTTTGACCTGACCAAACTAAAATAACAAAATCAGCAACAAATAACCAAAAAAAAATTTTAAAAATAGGACGATATGTTGTATTTCTAATGTCAGATGTATTTATAAAAGGAATTATAAATAAAATAGCAATAGAACCAAACATAGCTAAAATACCACCAGCTTTATGAGGAATTCCTCTTAAAATAGCATAATAAGCTAAAAAATACCACTCAGGAACTACATGACTAGGGGTTTCAAAAGGATCAGCAGGAATACAATTATCTGGGTGATTTAATACATTAGGGAAATAAAATACAAAAGTTGCAAAAAATAATAAAAAACAAGAAAGTGCAAAAATATCTTTTGAAGCAAAATATGGATAAAACGGAACATCATCAATACCGGTATCAGAACCTAATGGACTATTTGAACCTTCTTTATGTAATAATGCTAAATGTATTAAAGTAAAACCAGCTATAACAAATGGTAATAAAAAATGTATAACAAAAAATCTATTTAATGTTGGGTTTTTTATTGTATACCCACCCCAAAGCCATTGAACAATATGTTTGCCGACTACAGGAATAACAGTAACCATACTGGTAATTACGGTTGCCCCCCAAAAACTCATTTGTCCCCATGGTAATACGTAACCAGTAAAAGCTGTTCCCATCATTAAGAAAAATATCACAACACCAGAAACCCACAACCATTCTCTAGGTTCCATATAAGAACCGTAATACAAGCCTCTACAAATATGTGAATAAACAACAATAAAAAACATAGAAGCACCATTAGCATGAATATATCTAATTAACCAACCATTTTTAATATCTCTCATAATGTATTCTACACTACTAAAAGCCAAATCTACATGAGGAGCATAATGCATTGATAAAAAAATACCTGAAATCATTTGTATAACTAAACAAATACCTGCTAAAGAACCAAAACTCCAAGCATATGTTAATGTAATGGGTGTTGGATAATGAATAATATGACTATCAATTAAAGCAAAAAGATAATTTTTGTTTAATCGATTTAAATTTAACGGCAACAACGATTTTACTTTACTAATAAAAAGTAAAGAAAATTGAACTATGCTTGTTGATATATTATTTAAATTATTAGAAAAACTTAAATTAGATGATTTATTCATTTTAAGGGATAAGATTTGAACTTATATCTCCAGGACATGAACCTAGTAGGTTAACCTTTACCACACCCTTACATTTTTAATTAATATTATTAAATTATTAGTTTTATAGAATATAATTTTTTGCAATTTATGTTTTTGTAATTTTATTAGGTATATATATATTTCTACGTATCACTCATGTATAGTTTCTACCTAACAGAAAAAAATGATTAGTAATAAAAAAAATAAAGCTGAAATAAATACATTATTAAAAAAACTTAAAAAAGAAACTCGTTTCCACTTGTCAATTGAAAAAATTGAGAAATTAACATTACATGGTAAAATTTTAGATTTTGATGATGCTGCACTTTTATCCATAAATACTAGAATAAAAGAAATTTATGGAGTTTCAATTATTCATGAAGTTCCATTAGAAATATTACATCCTCTTTATCTTGAGTTATATTCAACAATGGAAAATAACATTTGCAAGAAATTTAATCTTAAACATATGTCTTTTGATGCAGATTATCTTATAGAAAGAACTTTTAAAGACATAAAACTTATACATGACGACTTAAAATATTGTATTATATTTTATTTAATTAATGGTGATTATATCCCTAATACCGAAGATTATCCACTATCAAATATTGATGGTATAGAAGATAATTTATTTGTTTTAAAAGCTTCTTATCGCATTGCATTTTTAACTCAATGTTTCATTTTTGATAAAATTCAGGATATAGACGATATTATTAAAAGAGATCTTGTTGATATTTCCATTGATGAATTTAAAATAGCAACAGAAATACTTAAAAAATATTTAGAAACTATTGAATTATAATAGGAATTACATATAATAACTATAAATTTTGAAATATATTCCTAATAAAAAATTCACGAAAAATTGAATTAAAAGATCAATTATTTGTGTAATTCATTATAAGGAAGATATAATATAATACATAATTACAGCGTACAACCCTACGCCAACTATTAAATCAACAACTTCATTACGTTCTCGTATAGGGTTATTTATCATTTTTTTTTGATGATTTTCTATATTATTAAAATCTTGAATTATAATATTTTCAAAATTTTCTAATTTTTCATTTTGAGTTTTTTCTAAATATTCAAATTTATCATTTATTTCTTGATTGAAATTTTGAAGTTCTAAAATTAATTGGTGTATAAAAAAATTATCTAAAATAAGAAGAATACATATGATAAGTAAAAGTAGTATTAAAAAAATTAAGAAAACTAAATTATAATGAGGTTTATTTATATTATTCATGTTATTTGTTTGTAAGAGATAAGATTTGAACTTATATCTCCAGGGCATGAGCCTAGTAGGTTAACCTTTACCACACTCTTACATAAAAATATACTTTTAAAACAAATAATTTAATTTCAATAATTAATTGTAAAATTGTATATTGAAATTTATATAATTATTTTTTTGATCCTCTATTATAGAATAAAAATTTTAGCAATTTTTGTTTTTTATGTTTTTAAACATTTTATTTTTAAAAAATTAAATTTTATTAATATTTTTATGATTATAAATGACATGTTCTATATAATTATTTAGAATTTTAGAACATATCAAAAACTCGTCATGATATCCCACTGGTAGTAATTTTCGTGTAACAATGGGATTATTTTTTAGAATATTTGCTTCAAGAATATTCAAAATAGAAATTACTGAAGTGAAAATTGTACCAAGTGCAATTTTATCATTTTTAAAATCGTAATGTGAAATTAAAGATGATAAAAATACATATTTGATCTTTTGATCAATTTCATGAGCCTGCTCATATACAATAGTATCAATATCATTGTAATCAAGCTCGTCTAGTTCATGTTTTTCAAGCAATCGTTCATAAATTTTCAGATACAATTCTTTGTAATCTGGTAGTAATTTTTCTATTTCCATTTTTGGAATTAATGAAATACCACAATTTTTTATTATTAGGTCATCCATATTTTGACATTCTTTCTCTTCTAATTTAAGAAAATCTTTAGGAAGGTTATAATTTTTAAATTTTATTTTTTTTTTAATTTCTTTAAAAATTTCAATAATTTTAGTTAAGTTTATTTCTAATTTTTTTATAATCATATTTTCATTTGTTTGTAAGAGATAAGATTTGAACTTATATATCCAGGACATAAGCCTAGCAGGTTAACCTTTACCACACTCTTAAATTTAAAAATATTTCCAATCTATTATATATTAATTTGTTATGATAATCCTAAAAATTGTATAAATTAATCCAACAATTTTAGTTTATTATCAAATTTATTTTACTTTTTATAACAATTTTTTTGATCCTCTATTATAGAATAAAAATTTTTGCAATTTCATGAATAAACTACAATTTATAATAAATAATTATTTTAGCCCAATATACTCTAATTCAACACTATTTTATGTTTTCAAATAGTATTGCTAGAATAAAAGCGAAGTTTTAAAAATTTCTAACGAATTTTTTACAGCAATAAAAATAACATTAAATTTAAACTAATTTAATAATAAAATGTATTATTAAAATTACATTTAGTTACAACTTATTTTTAAAGTCTGTCATTTTTATTTAGTAAATCCTAATTTTATTATAACATAAAAACATAATGCTAGTGTACCAAATACAAACACCCACTCTGTAGGTGTTGGTTCATGTATTTTTTTATTTAACAATTTTTGATTAATTGCAATTTCTTCTAAATTTTTATTGACAGTATTCTCTAAATTTTTAATTTTTTGTTGTTGAATCATTTCTAAATGTTCAAATTTTTCATGCAATTCTTTATTTAAATCTAAAAATTCTGAAATTGATTGGCTGATAATAAAATTATCTTCAATAAGAATACTTATACAAATTATTAAAAGCAATACTAAAAAAATTAAGAAAACTATTAATTTATAATGGCTGTTATTGTTGTTATACATTTTATTTATTTGTAAGAGATAAGATTTGAACTTATATATCCAGGACATAAGCCTAGCAGGTTAACCTTTACCACACTCTTAAATTTAAAAATATTTCCAATCTATTATATATTAATTTGTTATGATAATCCTAAAAATGTATAAATTAATCCAACAATTTTAGTTTATTATCAAATTTATTTTACTTTTTATAACAATTTTTTTGATCCTCTATTATAGAATAAAAATTTTTGCAATTTAATGAGAATAATTTTATTTTCAATCTATAATGATTTTAGTTAAGTAGTACCAGCTGCAATACTATTTGTGTTGTAAAATAATTTATAATTTTTTATGTAATATATTACGAATTTATCAACTCATTCTGCGTTAAAATTACTTTTTGCAGTAATCAAAAATTATGATGAACAAAAATATGTAATTGTGTGGGTTTTTATGTCTTATTTTAAAACTACTTCTAGTAAAATGTTTGTCTTAAATCGTTTTTAAACTTTTAAGTTAGCAGTGGAAGTTACATTATGTATTCCTTCTATATTGCTTGTTTGAGAAGTTATAAAGTAACAGCATTACTATTACTTAAAATATTAGCAATATAATCAGATAAAGGAATAAAGTCATCAGTACTCGTATTTTTTTGTTATTGATCAATGTGTATTTTATATCTAAATTATTTATAGAATCAAAACTCATAAATGTTTGTTTAGTTTGTAAAAAGGTGTATAACTTTGAATTTTAGCAACAATAGATTTTAGAATAAAAGTTTTCAAAATAGTAAAATAAATTCCTGAACCTCGAATTAAAGGTAATATAGTAAATGAAAATATCAAAGCACCCCCAATGTACATAATATAAAATTTATTAATTTCATTATTCGAAATTAGTAAATGTATATTTAGCGGTAAAATAAAAATACTTGTAATAATCTATGCAAACTTTTAATGGTCTTTTAAAAAATATTCTATATTAAAAGCCAGCAAAAAAAATGCATAGAAGTTTAGGTAATAAAAAGTCTAAAACTAGGTATTAAACTAGTAATATTTTTCATAAACCTATTGTAAAATATAAAAATTAAACAGTATTTTATAGATTTGTTTATACTTTTTGATATTATAATTCAATAGTTTCTAAATATTTAATAAATATTTTTTTTGCTATAAGATATTCATTTATATTAAGTTCTAAAGGTCTTTTATAATATGCTTCTATATCTTTAAATCCTACAAAAACATGCATTTCGGTTATCATATAAATTCTAAAACTTGGTACTATAGTTGTAATATCTTTTATATTTAATTCAGAAAATACATCGTAAAATGTATAATTACGTATATATGTATCAATTAAGATATAAATCAAAAAATATTTTATATCTTTATTTATATTTATTATTTCATTTAATACTTTGTTTACAAAAATATCATCTTCATAAACAATAAAAAATTTAAATTCTTCTTTAAATCTTTCAGTTTTTGCGGCATATAACTCCATATAATATGGATTTAAAATATTTAATGACGTTTCATTCATTATTAAAGAAACGCCACATTTTTTCATAATTAAATTGTTTAAAGCTAAAAGTTCATTTTCATTTAGTTCGAAAAATTGTATTACATTATCATCAAGTGGCATAATTTTATTAGTTATATTTTTTAAATCATCAAAAGTTATATTTTTTTTTATTTCAGACATTAAATTATTTATTTTTAATATTTTCTCTTCGTTGTTCATTTTAAATTTAATTTAAAACTAATGATATGCTTAAGTAAATTTTTATAAATCAATTGTTTCTAAATATTTATTAAATATTTTTTCAGCTATTAAATATTCGGTTAAATAAATTTCTAAAAAAGGCCTGTTAAAGTATAAATTTATATCTTTAAAACCAGCAAAAACATGCATTTCGGTTATCGTATAAATTCTAAAACTAGGTACTATAGTATAAATATCTTTTATATTCATAGCATATAAAAATTCATAAATTTTAGAATTTGGTTTATATGTATCAATTAAGATATAAATTAAAAAATATTTTATATCTTTGTTTATACTTTTAATATCGTTTAATACATGTTTTACAAACATATCCGCATCAACTGCGACATGTAAATTAAATTCTGTTTGATACCTTTTACTCATAACAGAATACAATTCTGTATAGTATTGATTTAAAATAATTAATGATGTTTCATTAATTATTAAAGAAACATCACATTTTTTTACAATTAAATTGTTTAAAGCTAAAAGTTCATAATCTTCTAAATCTAAAAAATATAATTCCTTATTTTCAATTTCTAAAAATTTATTACTTATATTTTTTAAATCATCAAAAGTTATATATTTTTTTACTTCAGATATTAAATTCTTTATTTTTAGTATTTTATTATTTATTTTTTCTTCGTTAACCATTTTATATTTTGCTTGTAAATAATAAGATTAAAACTTATTTTAAACTTTCTCTTATAAAAGAAACTAATTTTTAGCAATTTTTCAAAAATATATTTTTCTTAGTTTATATTTAAACTAAAACAGTAATTTAAATATAAATATTATAACTTGTTTAGTTACTATAATTCAATATTTAAAATATATTTATTAAATATTTTTTTTGAAATCTTAAGTTCTTCATTTGAAATAAAAGTTCCTCTTTTAAAAAATCTAATATAACTATACTTTTTTATTCTAGGTAAAATTTTTAGTTGAGTAGATAATGCTATCCATTGAGATGACGTAATGAGAATTTCATTAAGAGTTTCCAGTTTATTTAAACGTTTATAGTATTCTAAATCATAGCTAAAAATTAAAGAATGGACTAATGAATATTTTAGATCATTATGTATAGCATAAACAGCTTTTAAAATATTTTCAGCTATAAGATCAGCGTCATAAGTAAAATCATTTACATTTTTTAATTTTAAATCATTAGTCATTCTATTTTTAGTTACATTGTATAAATCAAGATAATCTAAATAGAATAATTCAAAATTAGAATCATAAATTAAAGATAAATTTAATTTATTTTTTACTATTTCATTTATTTTAAATAATTTATTAATAGGTAAAAAATACTTTTCCTCATTTATTTCTAGTTCATCAAAAATAATATTTTTTTTAATATGTTTAAAAAGATTATTTATTTTACTTAATTTTTTTAATTTTTTATTTCTGAAATTTAATTTATTTTTTAGTCTCATTTTGTTTTTTCTTATATAAGAAAAGAAATTTCAGCAATTTTAGTTGAAAATATAAAACCGAGCATTTATACAATAAAAGTTTTATTGTCAAGTCGAATAATAATATCATCATATTATTTTTAAAATTTAATTTTATGATTGTTGTTTTTTTTCAACCCTAAATTAACTGATTTTAACAACCACGGTTAGAAAGATACGTTATACATATTGAAGTACTATGGAATAGTTTTAAGCTATTGTTTCTCGTAAAGATTAGGAACAAGTAATTTATTTTCTTTTGATTTTTTTAACATATATTCAGTATATTGTAATGTATATTTTCTACCTACATTAATATTATTATAATATTTCAATATTGTACTTAATTGGTAAATTGTAAATAAAATTTAAAATAGAATAAAGATTTGGTTCTGGAGTATCTATCGATATAATTAATATTGTTATTAAAATTTTTAACATAACAGATAATGGAAGAAATTCTTGACTCAGCTTCTTATATGCTTTAAATTCTTTCAGTTCTTGATATATGTTGTTTTCTAAATTTAGGGCAGTGGTCATTAATTATCTGCCATACGTGACTAAAAAGGGTTTGGTTTACAACCAATTTCTGAGAATTGGCTTCATATTAAATAAACATTTTTAATTTGTGAATAGTAAGATCTTTTTGCTCTTTTTCTATAACATTATTATTAAACATTAATTCAATTTGTTTCCAAATATTTGGTTTTATATATTTTTTAAAGTAATTACTCAAATCTATACATGTTTTTAGGATCAAATGTTTCTTTAATTATAGTAAACTTATCACCATTTTCTAAAAAATCACTAATTAGTTTATCAAAAATAATGTAATCTTCTTCTAATAAAAATGATTTGACTGGTTTTATAAAACAATTTAAAAATAAATTATTAAATTTTTCAGAACAGTATACTTCTTGTATTACAGTATATACATCTTCTATATGGTTGGGGTGACATTGTATAGAATCGTGAAGATGATTAATAATATATTTTTTTTTTTTTTTAACACCGTATATTATTATTCTCATTACTGAAGCATCTATAGAATGTATAAAGTTTGGTAAAAACCCTAATATTATTTTTCTTTTATCTATTTTATTAATATCATACGAGTTTATGTGGTAGCTAAGGTATTCATTAGTAATTGGATCTTTGTATTTTCTTTTTTTTTGAGATAAATTTTTACTATAATAAATTTGCCACGATAATTTACAACCATCGACTGTAGCTAAGTTTATAGAATTATTAGTTTTATCTAAAACAAATTTCATTATATTATTTATTTCTGTTATTCTAGAATTTAACCCATTAAAAACATTATCTACAAACTTTTTATATTCTTTAGCTATTATTTTAGCTGAATCCATATCTATCCCATACTCTTTTAATCGATCTAATCTTCCTTTAAACGATTCATTGTAACAAAAACACATAAATAAATATTTATGCAATTTTCTAGATTCTGTTAATATTTTTAATGACTCCAGCGTTATTTTTTTAAAATAAAATTTAGAACTATTCATCAGAAATATTGCTGGGTCATTAGCTTTTAAAGAAATTAAATTAGATGTTTCTGCTAATTTTTTTGATTTTAATATAGTAGATAGAAAGACAGATGATGAACTTTTTTGATCTATTTCAACCATAAAGTTAGTTGAATAATCATTATTAAACATTTTTTCAATCTCAATTTCTAAAAGTTTAATAAAAAAAAAAGCTGAATTTTTACTTATCTTTTCATCATCTACTTTTTTAAAATATTTTTTTACTAAATCTTTATAGTTTTTTTTATGAAAATTACTGTTAGAAAAATCTATAAATTTTTGATACTCCTCTGTAAAGTTAAAATAGTATGCTGATATCATATTTTTTAAACCATTATGCGTTAATTTACAAAATTGATAATCTTGCATTAAATACTTATAATTACCAGTTGTTCTGCTAAAAAACCAAGACCATGGGTACATTCTTGTTCTATAATCTATAGAATTTATAAAATATATAGGAAGATTATCATATATTTCAGCTATTTCAATTATAGTATTATGAATTATTCTAAGTTTTTTTCGTAAATTAAATTCTTTTTTTAATTTATATAATGTATTAGATTTAATAAAATCACTTTCGCTTATAGTTTTATGATTTTTAAAAAAATCTTTCTTAATAGACCCATTTTTTTTGTATTTTTCTTTAATTATATTTTGTATATTAAAATACAAACATCCCAAGTCGGATTCTAATAAATGTATTTCTTCCTTCATTTTTTCTAATTTGAAAATTGGTGTGAAAGGAAGCATATTATCGAAATTTTTAGTATCAATATTAATACAATCAATTTTTTTAAAAAGATTAATTACTTCTCTATTTATTCGAAATTTTTTTTTTTGAGAATCAGTTAGAACTTTTTCAGCAAATCTGCTTACTTTAACATCACTAGCACCGTTTTTAACACTTTTAAAAGATTTTAAAAAATCTTTTAAGGTAGTATCTCCCCATTTCTCAGGTTCAATAATTTCAGGTAAATGATTATATAATATAGTAGAATTTATTAAAAAAAGTGGGAGTTCTATTAATTTAATTGATTTTGATTTTTTTTTAAAATTTATTGTTTTTATGTTAGTTTTTAACTTTAATGAAAATATAAATATATTTTCTATTTGTTTAGCTAAATTGTTTAAACAATCGAACTCACTAGAGTTAACAAGTAAATTAATTTTTTTTATTAAACTAACTGATATTAAATTTTCTAAAGTGTTTATGTTGTTACTATTTATAATTCGAGAGATTATATATTTAAATATATTTTTTCTAAGTTTATAAAATAAATTGTGTGAAGTTATTTCGTTTAAACTTGACTGATCATAATTTAATGAATATTCTTTATAATCTAGACATGATAAACTTGAATTTATAGATAAAAACACAATTTCATCTACTTTTAATGTTTTTAATATTTTTTCATAAGTACTATTGGAGTCTAAGTTATCAAGATTAAATTTGTTTTTAATTAATTCAGTAGTTGTTACAATAACTTTTTTGAACTGGTTGTTTATATCAGCTGAATTAGCTCTATTTATTTTTAGAGTTAATCTATTATTGAGTAAATGTTTAAATTCATCAATACCTGGTAAATTTAATGAATTTAAACATGTATATTTATATATAGTTTCATTATCAATACTTAAATTATATTCAGAAAGTATTGATAGTTCTTTTACTTTATTTGAAATAATATTTTTTTCATGAGTATTTAAGGCATTAAAATTCTTATTTTTTAGGATTTCTTTTAATTGGTCAATTATTTTTTGACTATATAAAATTTCGTTATACATTTTTTTGTTAGGTTAAAAAGTTGATTTTTTACTTAATGTAAAAAAGTGAATACTATTAATAAAATAAATTTATTAATAGTATTTATTATGGCTGAAAAGTAAAATATTGTAATTTGGAATCTATTATTTTAGAAAATTGCAAAAATTTCTTTTCTATATAAAGAGTATTTACACTTTATTTTTACCTATTCTAATTATAAATATTAAAATTATGGAACAAGTATTTCTAATACAATCTTTTTTTTAGTTATTATATATTATTTATAATGCGATTGAGTATGAAAATTATTTATTAAGCAATCTTTCTACCTAAAAGATAAAAAATGGAAAGTAAAGAAAAATTAATTAAAATGGAAGATTTACTAACACTAGTTAGACATAAAATCAGTTTAGAAGAATTCGGAATAATGGATGCGGACAATATTCTATTAGATGAAGAAACATGCTTATTAATAAATAGTAAAATTATCAAAAGGTTTGGTGTTTCAATAATTCATGAGGTAGAATTAGGATTATTGTATTTAAATTATCTTGATTTGTATTATACAACAAAAAAAAGAATGCGAAAGGAACTAAATCTTATAGACATGGGTAATGATGAAGATTTAATTTTTGAAGGTATTGCAAGTATACATTCTGATTTAAAATATTGTTTTATATTTGCTTTAATTACAAGCTATCACCGTTTTCCTAATATTTTAAAGATAGATGGTATTAGTAATAAAATTGTTGCCGGATCAGCATTTCGTCTTTCATATTTAACCCAAATTAACATTTTTGGTGAAAAATATAATAAACAAGATTTTTTTAAAAGACCAATAGATATTAATATTAATGAAGTCAAAATAGCTGAAAACATATTCAATATGTATTTAGAATTAATTAAGTTATAAAAAATAACAGAATAAAAATGCAAGAAAAATTAAATAAAATAATTAAAAAATTTAAAGAAATTAAAAAAAAAATAAAGTTTAAAAATTATGAACTACCTAAAAAAATAATATTATTAGACAATAAAGACTATATAAAAATGAATGAAATAATTTATGAAAATTTTAGTATTTCACTCATTACTAATGTAGATTTAGGAACATTACAAGATGATTATAAAGAATTATGTATAAAAATATATGATCGATTACTTCAAAATTATGAGCTTCAAGATCTTGATTATAATGATGTTAATGATATTGTATATAAGTATAGTCATGAAATAGATAGCAAATTAAAATATGTTGTATTAACTTCTTTAATTTCTAATTATGAATTTAAAAATGATAAACTTTCACAAACCGCAATTTTTAGTTCAATAATTTTTATTAATAATATGATTGAGGCTTTTATCTTAAAAGATAATAATTTTTCTTATAATGCTTCTCCTGTAATTTATCATGAAGAATATTTTATCTGTTTTAAAATTTTAGAGAAATATTTAGATACTATACATTTATAATTTATATAAATTAATAAAACTAAACTATAAAGGTTTGTGTTGTTATTTAAGATTTAAATTTTATACTATAATTTAATCAAAACTGAATTTTGTTGATAATTAAAATTTTTTTAAACAATAACGGGATCGAACCGCTAACCTTTTCGTTGTAAGCGAAATACTCTACCAATTGAGTTAATTGTTTTATAAAAGGTTCATCCCTAATGGGACTTGAACCCATGTTATTGACGTGAAAGGTCAGCGTCCTAACCATTAGACGATAGGGACCTAAAACTTTTTATTTTAAATTTTAATTCTAAGATAAAATTGCAAAAAATTTTGTTCTTTTATAAGAGAAAATAAATTATATTAAAAAAAATTAGTTGATTTAGTTCGTAATATTTTTGAACAATTTGATAATATTAATGAATTCTGACTATATTCGTCTTTACCACCATTATAAAAGTCATCAATCCAATATTTTAATTTTGTTAATTTAATTTTCGAACGATTTTGTTTAAAATTAGAAAATTTATTAGTGAATATAAAATTTTCATTTTTAAAACTTAGATAAAAATTTACATTTGTTAATGTTTTGGTAGCTTGATATTGAAAATTAATATAATTTCTAAAATTATTAATTTTTTTTGAATTATAGGATATTAGATTATTATCTTTTTCATTTAAACTGACTGTATTTGATTTTAAATGTTTGAAAACTCTTCTAAGAATTTTCCAATTATTTTTAGTTTTTTTTCTAAAAATTAGCTTTGTAGTTCTTTTTATAAAACCTTCTGTATTTATAAATGTTTCTTCATTTTCATAAAACATACTAGATGGTAAATAAATATAATCTTTAAATTTATTTTTATCAGATTTATTTATATTTTTAAAAAATTCAAAATTGCTGTTATTAATACTAGTTTGATCTAAAAATAATTGATTTTTTGTTGTTGAATTTTTATAATTTAATAATTTTAAATCTGTTATTTTTTTTAAATTAGTCAAATTATTAGTCGAAATGTTCAAGAAATATAATGAACTAAAATTTATTAAATCTTTTTCTGTTAATGGTAAAAATTTATTTAAAATTTGAGTTCCAGTTTCATTTAAAGAAGGGCTTAATGTATTTAGACCATTCCAAATTTTAGATACTATATTTGCATATTTTAAAATTTTTATCATTTCTAAATTATTTTTAAAATCATTTCGTTTCAGTAATTCATAATTATATATTAGTATTGGATTTTTTGATGATTTAAATTCCTGACAAACTAAATTATTACCTTCTACTATTGTTTTTAGTACACTTAAATTAGATCCTAAAAATGAAATAGGAAAAGTTAAATCTATTAACGAACCTATTATTAAACATTTAAAATTTCCTTTTAAGTATCTTTGTCTTAAATTTAAGTTTAAATAATATCCTTCATATCTTGGATTAGTTGAAATAAGCAAACATAAATTAGAATTATTTAATTTTACTTTATCATAAGCTAAGTTTATTTGAAGATTAGCTTCTAAATTATTATTCACTTTAAAATTTTCTGCTCGTCTTAATTTTATAAATGAGTTTTTTTCTGATAAAATAGTAAGCAAACTTACTAATTCAATACTTAAATTTTCAAAAACAATAATTAAGTAATTTTTATTGTATTGTTGTGTTATACAATGTTCAAACATATATAAAGTACGAGTTATGGATTTTATAATACTAAGCCAAGAGGGCGTATCATAATCTGTTTTTTCAAAATTTTTATTTTTACTCCAAGTTCCGAAAATTCCATCAAAAAATTGCCGTCCTTTATCGGTTAACCAAGTATTTGTGGTATGGATGTTATAATCAGGTTCTATTTGTACTATTTGATCTTTACTTACATAAGCTCTTGTATCAGATCCAAACCCATCCGTTGGATCAATACTTTCAAGTTTTTCAATATCCCATCCTCGAAGCTCAAACGGAAAACTTTTTAGTGTTAAAGCACCCATATAAAATAAAATTTTATAATTGTTTATAAATATAAGTAATAAATAACATAACTAAACTAAATAATATATAATGAAATGTGTCTATTTTTCTATTTAAAACAGATAAACTCATGATTAAAATAAAAAAAATCCATAAAATTAATATTATCATTTAATTAAATCGTTTTTTTGTTATATAAGCCACAGGGCAAAGATCAATTACATTACCCGATAATTCTGAAGAAAGAACGGTATCTACATAAGTACCGATTTCGCTTTTTGATCCTCGACCAAAAATACCTAACTCTTCTATTCCTGCAATTTCTGTAGCAAATCTAACGCATCTCGTACAATGAATACAACGAGTCATAACAGTTTTAACAATTGGACCAAGATCTTTATCACTTACTACTCTTTTAAATTTATAGAATCTTCGTTTTGTAAATCCAAAAAATAAAGATTGATCTTGTAAATCACAATCCCCTCCCTGATCACAAATAGGGCAATCTAAAGGGTGATTTAATAATAAAAATTCTAGAATATTTTCTCGTGCTTTTTTAATTAAAGCACTGTCATGATACATTGTATTATTGTGTAATGCTGCTTTTGCATTAGTAGCACAAGATACAACAGGTTTCATTGAATTTTTTAATTCAACCAAACAAACTCGACAGTTACCCGCTATTGATAAGTCATTATGGTAACAATAATGAGGAATAGAAATTCCATTAGCTATTAAATAAGCAATTAATGAAACTTTATTATTAATTTTTTTTTTTGTTTGCATTTTAATTTTTGATAAAATAATATTTGTAAAAATAGAAAATGTAGCTTAATTGGTTAAAGCGTCGACCTGTCACGTCGAAGACTGTGGGTTCAAGTCCCGTCTTTTTCGTATGAATTTAAATTTTATTGGTTAATTTTTTTTTTATAGGTTCTATTTGTATAGATCCTTTTAACCGGTAAAAAACAGTTATTATTGCTAATCCTATTGCAGATTCTGTTGCTGCTATAGTTAAAATAAAAACAACAAAAATTTGCCCAATTATATCATCTAAATAAATTGAAAAAGCAGCAAAATTTAAATTCACAGATAATAAAAGAAGTTCAATTGACATTATTATAATTAAAATATTTTTACGATTAAACACAATTCCAGCTAATCCAATAACAAAAACACAAAGAGTTACAGTTAAGAAATAATTTATACTAATAGTTAACATTCTAATTTATTTGGGTATACTGGGACTTGAACCCAGGACCTGTGGATTAAAAGTCCAATGCTCTACCAAACTGAGCTACATACCCTAAATTTACATATTTTAAAATATATAAAAAACAAATGTATTAAACAGCGAATAATAAAAGAAAAACGATCATTAAAGTGAATAAAGCAATTGCTTCAGTTAAAGCAAATCCTAAAATTGCCATTTTAAATAACTCATCTTTCAGTGATGGATTTCTAGAAATTCCTAGAACTAAAGCACTAAATACAGCACCTATTCCTATCCCTGCTCCTGCTAATCCTATTGTTGCTAAACCTGCTCCTATAAATTTTGCTGCTTGTGGTAACATAACCATCTACGATGGTTTTATTTGTTAGACTTAATATACAGCCTATTAAATTTTTTAATTTTTAGGTGTCAAACTATAATTATATTGTGTCTTTTATATAAATTAATTTTTTAATTTTAAGTAAAAATTTTTGTTTTTACAGGTAATTTAGCTCCTCCAGTTTTTAATGCTGAAAAAATAGTACTAAAATTAGAACCACATACTTCAAATAAAATCGTACCGCCTCTAACTCTAGCAGCCCAATGAGAAATTTGCCCTTTTCCTTTACCCATTCTTATTCCTGTAGGTTTAGATGTAATAGGTAAATCTGGAAAAATTTTTATCCAAATTTTTCCTTTTCTTTTTATTCTACGAACTATAGCTTTTCTAGATGCTTCAATTTGTCTTGCAGTTATTATACCAGACTCTGCAGCTTTTAACCCTACAGTTCCAAATGTTAATTTGTTAGATTTATATTCAAATTTTTTTAATCTTCCTTTTCTAGTTTTTTTATATTTTATTTGTTTTGGTCCAGTAAACATTATTTTTGATTATATTTTTTCACATATCCAAACTTTTATACCAAAAGTTCCATTAGATGTAAATGCTGTTGATTCGCCATAATCAATTTTAGAATTGATAGATAATGCGGGAACTCCTTTACCAATTTGAATTATTTTGTGGCGTGCTCTTGGAGCTCGATTAAAACGACCTTTAACTTTAATTTTTATTCCTTCTATTTGTGAAATTTTTTTTGTATTAAATAATAGTAAAGTATTTTTAATGAATCTTAAAAAGAAATTATGTCTTTTTAATTTTTGTAATTGATTTGCTATAAAATTGGATAATAATTTTGCAGAATTTTTATTTGTTACTGATAAAAATAAAATATTAATTCCTTCTTTAAAAAATTTATTTTGTTCATATTTTCTAAGTTTAACTACGTTTTTTTTTATTATTTTTAAATTTTGTTGCAAAATTGTTTCTTTTACACAAGGATTTAAAGGTTTTAATGTTAAGCTTATATTAACTTTATTATTGGTAAATAAACTTAAACTTTCAAAAAATTTTAAAAAAAACGAGTTTTGTTTAAATCTATAACTATTTGTATATTTTTTAGATAATAAGTGAGCTTTATAATATTTTAAAAATCGAGTTCTTCTAAGTCTTAATTCTAGTTTTTCTTTGTTAACAATATTTTTTTCTTTTATATTTTTTAGATTTTTTATATATTTTAGTTCTTTGTATTTAAAATATTTTTGAATTGAATATTTTATTTTTAAATATTTTTTTTTATTACATTTTTTTCTTGAAATTTTTATTTTTTGTTTTTTTAATATATCAGTAATAAAAAAAGTCGTTTTAGTACTAGAAAAATAAGATATATAAATTTGTAATATGTTATTAAAATGACATAATTTTATGTCATGAATTGTTAACCCATTAGAATCAAAAAATTTTTTTATAAATTGATATACTTCTAAATTTTTATAACTATAAAGTGATAATTCATTAGATTTTTTTTCAAAGTATTTTGTTTTTGGTTCATAATTTTGATTAAGTCTGAATATTATTGGATTAATTTTTTGACCCATTTTAACTTATTTTTTTGTTTTTTTTTTTTTAAAAGAAAATTTTGCTCTAGTAAAAATAAATTCACCAAATTTGTGGCCTACCATAGAATCTATAATGGATAATTCTACATATTCTTTTCCATTATGTGTTTTAAAAGTTGCACCTATAAATTGAGGAATTATTTCAGAATTTCTAGATATAATATAAACATGTTGTTTTTTTTTTTCGTTAAAATGTAATAATTGTTCAGGATTTATATAAGGTCCTTTCCACTTTGCTCTACTCATTTTAAAATTTTTTATTATACGGGATTACGTTTTTTATTAAATTTACCCCAAGGTGTTTTATTTTTACCGGATTTTTTACCTTCACCACCCCCGTGTGGATGATCCACAGGGTTCATAGCAACTCCTCTAACAGTTGGTCTTGTATTTAACCATCTAGCCCTGCCTGCTTTACCTAATTGAGTTAAAAATGTAAGTTCATTTGAAACAATGCCGATTGTAGCATAACATTTTGTTGAAATAATTTTATTTTCTCCTGAATTTAATTCAATTACAGCATATTCTAAAGTTTTTTCTTTTATCTTAGAAAAAGTTCCAGCAGATCGTGAAATTTGAGCGTGTTTTGAGGGTTTTAATGATACATTATAAACGTAACTACCTATAGGTATATTAGAAATAGGTAATGAATGACCCATCTTTATTTCAGCATTTGGTCCGGATTTTATAATATCTCCTATTTTTAAATTTTTAGGAGCTAATATATAAAAGAATTTTGTTTGAACAGGGTCATAAATTGATGCTATATAAGAATTTCTATTAGGATCATATTCAATACTTGTTGTTATTCCAGTAGAGGTAGTTGTTCTAAAAAAATCAATTTCTCGAAATTTTCGTTTATGTCCACCACCTTTATGTCTTATTGTAATTTTTCCTGAATTATTTCTTCCTGAAGAAATAAGTAATTTTCTTATTTTTTTTTTTATAATGGGTTTTTTATTTAAAAAAGAGCCTGTGTTTAATTGTATTAAGTGTCTTTGCGAAGATGTTGTCGGTTGTTTTATTTTAAATTTCATTTTATGGAAAATAGTATTACTAATTTATATTTAAACAAATTTTTAAGAGATATTAAGTTAAAAAAACAATATTTTAAAAATCTAAAAAATAAAATAGCATTAATAACTAAAATAAAAGAAAATAATTATAAATTATTATATCCTCAAGTGTTTTTTTGTGAAAAAAATTTAGTAAATGATAATTATTTAGTAGCTTATATTATTGATATAACTTTTTCTCGATCTAATACTTTTGTACATGTGATGGATTATTCTGGTAAGGTTAAGTTTTTTTACTCTTCTGGTTCTTTTAATTTTTCAGGTAAAAGTAAACGATCTAGATTTACTGTTTTTCGAAATATATATCGTATTTTAGTTACTAAATTAAAATTTTTGAAGGGAAAACCCATTGCTTTACATTTAAAAAATGTAGGTTTTAATAAATTTTGGATTGTAAAAAAATTAAAAAAACGATTTTTTATAAAATGTATTAAAAGTTATAATATATATCCTCATAATGGTTGTAGAAAAAGAAAAATGCGCCGTAAAAAATTTAAAAAAAAAAGAAGAAATGGCTGAGTGGTTTTAAGCGGCAGATTGTAAATCTGTTGAGATTTTCTCATCGTAGGTTCAAATCCTGCTTTCTTCAAAATCTTATTAATAAATATTCCGAAATATAACGCAGCGGCTAGCGTGTCTGCTTTGGGAGCAGAAAGTCATGTGTTCAAATCACATTATTTCGAATTTTTAAAAATAATTTATAATTATTTTAAATAACATTTTATATGAGTTACACCAAATTGATATAATAATAATTTATTTTCATAATAATTTAAAGAATTTATATATTTAACTTGATTTGATGAATATATTTTATTATTCATTTTTAAAGCTAAAAAAAAAAAAGTTTCCATATTAAATAACATTTTTTTTTTAATTATAGTATTTTTTAATATAGGTTTTATAAAAAATGTAATACTGTTAATAGCAGGAGTAATATTTTTATATATTGAATTTTTGAATATTTTAGTTGATGTTTTGTTAAAAATCTTATAGTAATTAAAATTAATTTTTTTTAATTCTTGTTCAGTTTTTATCCAATCAATAGAATTTTGATTAATTCCATTAAAAATAAAAAATAAATTAGTAGTTTTTAAATAATTTTGAGTTTTTTTAATTTTATAGTCTTTTGAAGTAAACTTCACTAAATAATTTTTTTTAGGCTTAGTAGGATTTGAACCTACGACTAAACCGTTATGAGCGGTACGTTCTACCACTGAACTATAAGCCTTTTTAAAATTTTAAAACATTTTTATTCTTATGCGAAATATAAGTTTTAAACAAATTTTAGTATTAATTATAATATTTATCTTTCTTTTTGGAGATTTTTTTAATTTAAAAAAAAAATTAATAAATAATTTTAAAAAATTAACTAATTATTTTTTAAAAAAAAACAGGAAAAAAAGGATTTGAACCCTTGTCTTTTGGTTTTGGAAACCAACGTTCTACCACTGAACTATTTTCCCACATGTATAAATGATAGTATTCATATTAGAAATAAGAAATAGGGCTATTTTACTTTTTATTACTTGGTTTTCTGTTATTTTGGTTGGGTATTTTTATAAAGAAATTCTATTATTTTTATTTTTAGAATCTGATATGCTTTTTAATAATAATTTAAAAATTGAATATTTTATTTTTACGGATGTTATTGAAGTATTTTCTGTTTATATTCAATTAGTTTTTTTTATTAGTTTGCAGATATTAATATTATATTTATTTTATCATAGTTTTATTTTTATAAGTTCAGCTCTATTCTTAATTGAATATTTCTATATAGTTTATATTATTAGAACTATAATAATTATTTGGGTTTTGTCTGTATTTTTTTCGAAATATATACTAATACCTATGATGTGGAAGTTTTTCATTCATTTTCAAAATACTAGTTTTATAAATATATATTTTGAAGCTAAATTAATTGAATATCTAAACTTTTATATTAAATTTTATTATATTTTTGTATTCTACTGCCAAATTTTAACATTATTATTTTTTTTTTTTAATTATATAAATGTAAATATTATGTTAATTAAAAAATTTAGGAAATTATATTATTATTTTTTTTTAATTTTTTCAACTTTAATAAGCCCACCTGACATTTTTAGTCAAATAAGTATAAGTTTTATTCTTATTTTTTTTTATGAATTTTTTATTTATACTTATTTATTAAAAATTTTAATTAAAGAATTAATTAGGCAACCAATTAAAACTAATCAAAATCCCAACAGTAAATAATAAATAGCCAAGTGTTAAAGGTAAAAAACTTTTCCAACCTAAAGCCATTAATTGATCATAGCGATAGCGTGGTAAAGTTGCTCTGGTCATAATAAAGAAAACTGCTCCTATTACAATCTTAAAACTAAACCATACAGGACCCGGAATTAAATTAAATAAAAAATTATCTAATGGTGGTAACCATCCTCCTAAAAATAAAATAGATGAAAATGCACTCATTAAAAGCATATTACCATATTCCCCTAGAAAAAAAAGTGCGAATGTCATGGCAGAGTATTCAACGTTATAACCAGAAACTAATTCTGCTTCTGCTTCAGGTAAGTCAAAAGGATGTCTATTTGTTTCAGCTAACATAGAAATATAAAAAATTATAAAAATAGGTAATAGTGGAATAATAAACCATATTTTTTTTTGAGCTAATACTATAGAACTTAAATTAAATGAACCTACGCAAATAACAACATTTAAAACTGTTAATCCAATAGAGATTTCATATGAAATCATTTGAGCAGCTGATCTTAATGCTCCTAAATATGCGTATTTTGAATTACTGGACCATCCAGCGAAAAGAATACCATAAACATTTAAAGAAGATACGGCAAGTAAATAAATTATTCCTAAGTTTATATCACAAAGAACAATACCTTCCGAGAAAGGTATAACGGACCAACTTACTAAACTTAATGAAAATGACAGTGCAGGAGCTAATAGAAAAATGCTGATATTTGCATTGGCAGGTAAAGTTGTTTCCTTTACAAATAATTTTAGTCCATCTGCTAAAGGTTGTAATAAACCTATAAAACCAACTACATTTGGACCTCGACGTCTTTGAACAGCACCCATAATTTTACGCTCTGCTATTGTTAAATATGCAACAGAAATTAATAACGAAACTACAATACTAAGAATTTTTAAAAGAGTTACTAATATAAAAATCATACTTTTTAGGCTAAAACCGGACTCGAACCGATATTTTAAGATTTGCAATCTAACACATAAACCAAATTATGTTATTTAGCCTTAAAAAATAAAAGGAGAAGGTGGGATTCGAACCCACGGTATTTTTAAAATACAATAGTTTTCAAAACTAACGCCTTAAACCGCTCGACCACTTATCCAATTTTAAGCAAATAAAGGGACTCGAACCCTTGGCTTTAACCTTGGCAAGGTTACACTCTACCAAGCTGAGTTATATTTGCTTTTTTTTAATAGGAAATTGTAAAGAATTTAAAATAAATATAAGTTCTTGTTTATTTGTACTATTAGTTATTATATTAATATTAATTTTTGATAAATTATTAAATAAATAGTAATGTTCTTCTAATTCTTGAAAATTAAAAATATCTGTTATATAAAAAGAAAAAACATTTTTTTTTATTTTTTTTGAATTTTTAAATGCTTCAAAATTTTTTAGTTTAGGAAATAATTCTAATAATATTTTTGTAAAATAATTATATAGATTATTTTTTTGTAATGTAACTTTACATCCTACAGGATTACCTTTTCTTATTTTTAAGACAATATTTGATTTTTTAGTTAAAGTCAGTAATCCGCGTTGATTTGTTATAAGTTCAAGAGCTAATAAACTAGAAGCCAAATTTTTAATGTCATTAGTTCTACATCCGAAGTTTAAAATAATTTTTTTTATTTTTGGTAATTGTTTTGTGTTATTGTATAAAAATTTATTTACCAAATCGTAGTTTAAAGTATTTAAATTAAAATTTTTTATAAATTGCATAATAAAACTTTTAAATTAATCCTGAAGAAATACTTAAAATTTTTTGAAATTGTTTTTTTTTCAAAACCTTAGAGATAGGGCCTATAATTCTGGTACCAACAGGACTATCTTGTTTATTCAATAGAGTAACAGAATTCTCATCGAACCATATTTGTGTACCATCTTTTTTTATATATTTTGTTTTTGTTCTAATAATTAAAGCTTTATAAACTTCTCCTTTTTTTACTTTAGATGTATTTTTTGATTTATTTCTTAATTTTTGTATAGAGACAACAATAATATCTCCTAGTTTTGCATATTTTTTTTTAAATCCGCCTAAAACTTTAATACATTTAGCTGTTTTGGCCCCGGAATTATCTGAAACTTTTAATATTGTTTGTTGTTGAATCATTTTTATTACAAGCGTTTATAGCTCAATTGGATAGAGCGTTGGATTTCGGTCCCAAAAGTTATAGGTTCAACTCCTATTAAACGTAAAACTTTTATTACCATCTATAATATAAAAAATATCTTTTTTTTGTTAAAATATCTTTTTGTAAATTATTTTTAGTTTCAATTGTATCACTTTTATTTTTAGCACAATCCAAAATTTCTATATTTAATTTTGAGTAAAAATTTTTAGAGTTTTGTTTTTTTGTATTGGCTAAAATGAATTTAATAGCAAGAGCTGTTCTTGCATTTTTGTTATGTATAAAGCCTGGTATTTCTTTAAATTTCAGAGCTTTTTTTTTTCGTTTTTTATTTTTTATTTTATGAAGTTTAAATATAGGGGTCGAATAGATTAAAGCTAATTGAAAAATTTTTTTCGAACTTTTTATTGACGTTTTTTGTATTTTTTTTAAACTTTTGATGAAATTTTTTTCCCCTGTTTCTTTTTTTCCATTTGTTGTTAAAAGATTTAATAATTTATTTTTTATTTCCATGTTTTATAATTGTATATTTATTATAAATATTTTCTTAAATTTTTAGTACCATATTTAGATCGAGATGTTTTACGGTTTTTTATTCCATGCAAATCTAATTTACCTCGAATTAGATGATATTTTATTCCAGGTAAATCTTTGACACGTCCACCTCTAATTAATACTGTAGAATATTCTTGAAGATTATGTCCTTCTCCTGGTATATAAGCATAAATCCTTTTTTGATTTGATAATTTTAATTTTGCTAATTTCCGTAATGCAGAATTTGGTTTTTTTGGAGTTCTTATTACTAATTTAGTACAAATTCCTTTTTTTTGTGGACAACCTTCTAAAGCAGGTGTTTTGTTTAGTTTTTTTTTTTTTCTTCGTTTATTTTTACAAAGTTGATTATAAGTTGGCATATAATATGAATGTTATTTTACCAAAAAGGGGACTTGAACCCCTACTCTTACAGAACTAGAACCTAAACCTAGCATGTCTACCAATTCCATCATTTTGGCTAATTATACTCGTTATCGGACTTGAACCGATACTCTATCAATTAGAATCAGATTTTAAGTCTGACGTGTCTACCAATTCCACCAAACGAGCTTTTAAAAATATGGCACAATTAGATTCATTAATCATTTTCCCTCTTCTTTGGTCGTTATTGTTTGTTTTAATTATTTATTATAATATATCTATTAATAAATTAATTCCTTCGTTTTTTGGAGTTAAAAAATTTAGAGAAAAAAAATTAGGTTCACCAAATTTTTATCTTTTTAAAAATAGTTTAAAATTTAATCGTTCTTATAATATTTTTTAATTTTGATATTTAGGGGATATAACTTAATTGGTAGAGTGTATGCTTTGCAAGCATAAAGTTATCGGTTCGAGTCCGATTATCTCCAATTATAAAAATAAATAAATCTCTCCAGGTTGGATTTGAACCAACGTCCAGGTGGTTAACAGCCACTTGCTCTACCTCTGAGCTACAGAAGATTTATGTTTTTATTGTCTACGATAATTAATTAAAATTTTTTCTAAATTTAGATAAACTGAAAATAATGTTGAAATATTAATATTTTTAATATGTCCAAAAATAATTTGCATTGTTTTATAATTTATTATTAAATGTTTTGGTGGTAAAGGCCAAATTTCAGATTGTTTAATATTAAAATTTTGTTTGAAATTTAATGAAATTAAGTCGCCACTATTTAAAATAAAATTTTTTCGTTTTATGATTCTATTATTTACTAACACTTTACCGTGAGCAATACATTGTTGAGTACTTCTTAAGCTGTCATAAAATTTAGCTCTGTATAACACAACGTCTAATCTTTTTTCAAAAATTTCAAAAAATGTGTTATTATAATTTCGTTCTTTTTTAACAGTTTTTATTATATTTTTTAGTAGACTTTTTTTTAAACCACCATAAAGAAGTTTAAAAGCTTTTGCTACTTGTAATGTATTTTTAAATTTTTTTTGATAAGAGGTATATTTATTTGGAAATTTTGAAACAATATATTGGGTTTGATTTATAGGGCAAAATTTATTATACCATTTCAATTTTTTTTTATAAAATCCAACGAATTTATTCCATTTTTGTTTTTTAAATTTTAAAATTTTACTTCTATTTTGAATATTTTCTCTTAAATTAAGAAATTTTTTATATAATGGTTTAAATTTATTTTTTTTTGTTAATATCATAAAACGTAGTTTGTTTTTTTGTGTTTTTAAAATACTTTATAGAAATATTTTTTTTATTTCCCTTTTTTAATGTAGCAAATAGAAGTTGGAAAAAAAAATCATTTCTTATTTTTTTTTTGTTAATAAATTGAAAACTTCCTGGAACTTTGTAAGTAGGTTTATTCCAATGAGTGTTTAAATTACTATTTAAAGATATCGTAGGTATTCTAGCAGTGTAAGCTTCGTTAAGAATATCTAAGTTATAATTTTCATTTAAAATTATAACTAAATCTATATTTTTTTTAATTTGAAATAAAATTTCAGAAATTCGATTGTTTATATCTCTTTGATTCTTTGCTAAATACATATTATAAAATTTTTTATTATTTAAAGCACCGGGAATCCAAATAGATGTTGGGATAAATAAATGCTTTGTATTTTTTAATAGGTTTTGAATTTCAAAAGTTAAATTTAAAGGATTTCCAATAAATAAAATTTTTTTGTTAGAAATGTGGTATTTATATATAATATATAAAATTTTTTTTAGTCTGAATTCTATATCTTCTATTTTAATATTGTTTAAATATTGTTTTTTATCATAAATTTTTGTTTGAATAAGTTTTAATTTTAATATTTTATTTTTAATATTCTTTATTTTTTCTATTTTCATAATATTTATAATTTTTTACCTTCCTTTAATATAATTTTTTCATTATCATATAAAATTCCTTTCCCTTTATAAGGTTCTGGTTTTTTGTAAGCTCTAATAAAGGCAGCTTCTTGTGTTATATTTTTATAAAAATTTCCATAAATAAATAATTTGGTTTTTTTTAAACAAAAAATTTTGGATTTCTTAGATATTTTAAAATATATAGGGTGACTATACCCTAATTTTATAGATAATAATTTATTTTCAAAATTTTCCACATCAAATGCTCTATAACCGACTCCAATTAATTTTAATTTTTTATATAAAGTGTAAGAAGTTTCTAAAATTAATTGTTTTATAAGTGCAGTTGTCGTTCCTTGTAAAGCCAGAGAGGTATGTTTTTTATAATTGGATGTTGGTGAAAACGGTTCTGAGCTTATTATTATTAAATTTTTATTTTTTAATATTGAAATTTTGACTTTTAATTTTAAAGATTTTTTTATTAAAGGGCCTATTATTGTAAGGATTTGTTTTGTATTACAATATAAGACAGTTACATTATTTGGAATTTTAATTGTATATTTTTTTTTTATATTTTTCATACAAAAATTTAAATTATTAAGATATAAGGTTCACCTCCAATTCGAAGTTTTTTACATTCGGTAATTGATTTTAATCCTTTGTTAGTTGAAAAAATAATAAAATATTTACTAGAATCAATTTTCCAAATTTGTTTTATTGAGTAATATAATCTACGACTAGGTTTAGATATTAATTTTATTGAATTAATTACGGGTTTTTGATTGTTATATTTTAAAAAAATTTTAATATTATTAAAATTGTTAGAATCAGTTTTGTAACCTAAAATGAAACCTTCGTCCCATAAAATCTGTAAAAATAATTCACAAATTTTTTTTTTTTTATTTATAACAAAATTTCGTCGAGCCAATTGTCCTTTTTTTATGTTGTCAAACATATTATATAAATAGTTTTTCATGAATTATTTACAAAAGTATTTGTCTAGAGGCAGGTTTGAACTGCCGACACAAGGATTTTCAGTCCTTTGCTCTACCAACTGAGCTATCTAAACTAGAAGAAATATTTAATTCACCGTATATATCTAAAATTTTTAAAAATGATTTAATTTTTTTTGTAGTGTCATTGATATTATTAAATTTTGTTTCTTTTATTAAATTATAATTATTAGAAATATTTTTGTTTAATAAAATATTTAATTTGTATTTAATAGGATTAAACAGTTTTGTATGTAATTCTCTTCCTTTTTTATTATGAATTACCAATTTTATTTTTAATTTAACAGAAGAGAATAAATTAAGGTTCATTTTTTTTAAAAAAAATAAAAATTTTAGACTTTTTGTTGGGTAAATAGTTAATTGACGTGAAAAGGTTAGAATATCAAATTGTTCTTGTGCTGTTTTATTTATATGTGGCGACTTTAAAATTGTAAAAAATTGTTTTTTTCTTTTTTTTAAAAAAGACTTTGTTATAATATTGTGATGAAGATAGAAAAAGAAAGCCTTATCTAAAGATTTTTTATTTTTTGAGAAAAAAGTCAAATGGTAAGTTTTCATTTCTACTTTTACAATTTTAACTTCCGTCTTGAATATAAATACAAGTTAAAATAACAAATACATAAGTTTGAATCAATGCTACTGCTAGTTCTAAACCAAATAATATTACAATAATAATCATTGGAATTATTAGTCCGAAAGAGGTGAAATTTTCTAGTAATAACATACTCCATGCAAATCCTATTATTACTTTTAACAAACTATGACCAGCCATTAAATTAATAAAAAGTCGCATACCTAGACTAATTGGTCTAGCAATATAAGATATAAATTCTATAGGAACTAATACTAGAGCTAAAAAAAAACTACTATTAGCTGGTAAAAATAATGAAAATCCTTTCATTTTGTATTTTTCAAAAGTCATTATTGTTATACCAATAAAAATAGAAAATGATAAAGTAAAAGTAACTATTACATGACTAGTGGCTGTAAAAGTATAAGGAATTAAACCTATTAAATTACTAAACAAAATAAAATTAAAAACAACAGATATTACAGGAACATATTTTTGATTGTCTGCTACGATAATATCCGAAATTAATTGAGCTGATGCTTCTGAAATACCTTCTAGTGTTTTTTGCCAAGCATTGGGGTTAAAAAATATCGAATTTTCTTTTAAATTAGAGTTATTAAAATAAATAAAACTTGAAAAACATAATAAAGCTAATAGATTTATTAATAAAAAATTAGTTATTGAAAAATCAAAATTAAAAAATTTTATAGAAAATAAAGATAATATTTGAAACTGTTCTAAAGGTGCTTTTAACATCTTTTATATATAAAGGTTTGGAATAAAAGGATTCGAACCTTTGAGTGATCGTATCAAAAACGAGTGCCTTTCCACTTGGCTATATTCCATTTTAACTTTCTTTTGAAAGTAAAGCATCAATTAAAACAACAAAGAAAATTATAACTGAAAATCCTGATACATAAGAACCCCAAGAAGAAATTTTATTAAATAAATAAAAAGCATCAGGATAATCAGGAATTCTTCTAGGCATTCCTGCAACACCTAAATAGTGCATTGGAAAAAAGGTTAAATTAACACCTATAAAGAAAACCCAAAAATGTAATTGACTTAAAAATTCTGAATATCTTAATCCAGTAATTTTATTAAACCAGTAATATACCCCAGCAAAAATTGAAAAAACTGCACCCATAGATAGCACATAATGAAAATGAGCAGTTACATAATAAGTATCATGTACTCCAATATCAATACCAGAGTTAGCTAATACTACACCTGTAACTCCACCTACAGTAAATAAAAATATAAATCCTAAAGCAAAAAGTATAGGAGCTTTTAACTCTACTGAACTTCCCCATAATGTTGCTAACCAACTAAAAATTTTAATACCGGTTGGTATAGCAATAATCATAGTAGCAGCAGTAAAATATGCTCTTGTATCTATATCTAGTCCAACAGTATACATATGATGTGCCCACACTATAAAACCAAGAATTCCAATTGAAATCATAGCATAAACCATTCCTAAATATCCAAAAATAGGTTTTTTTGCACCACTTACAATTACATGACTAATAATACCAAACCCAGGTAAAATTAGGATGTATACTTCAGGATGTCCGAAAAACCAAAATAAATGTTGATATAGAATTGGATCTCCACCTCCTGCAGGATCAAAAAAGGTAGTATTGAAATTTCTATCGGTTAAAAGCATAGTAATAGCTCCTGCTAATACAGGTAATGATAGTAATAATAAGAAAGCAGTGATGAAAATAGACCAAACAAATAAAGGTAATCTATGGAATGGTAAATTTTTAGCTCTCATATTAGTTATAGTACATATAAAATTAATTGCTCCTAATATTGAAGCTGCTCCTGAAACATGAAGACTAAAAATTGCTAAATCAACAGATCCCCCCGAATGAGAAGTAATACCTGCTAACGGTGGGTATACGGTCCAACCAGTACCCACACCAGCTTCACATAAAACCGAACCTATTAATAAAAGTAAAGAAGGTGGAAGTAACCAAAAACTAATATTATTCATTCTTGGAAAAGCCATATCTGGAGCTCCAATCATTAAAGGAACAAACCAATTACCAAAACCTCCTATTAAAGCAGGCATTACTAAAAAAAAAACCATTATAAATGCATGTCCTGTTACAATTACATTATATAAATGATAATTATGCTCTAAAAAATCCGATCCAGGATTTGCAAGAGTAGCTCTAATAAATAATGATAAAGCAGTACCAGCTAAACCTGAAATTGCAGCAAAAATTAAGTATAAAGTTCCAATATCCTTATGATTAGTTGAAAAAAACCAGCGTACAATAAATTGATAAGTATTATTTATTTTTAAATTTTCAGTTGACATTTAAATTTTTGATTTACCAACTTGATTTTCTAATTCCATTAATAATTCCTGAACGAATTAATTTTAAAAATACATGTCTAGAAGAATTTGTTAACTTATTAAATCTTTTTTTGTTTACTGTATAAACACATCTATTCGTTATTGCAGTTTTATTATTCTTTTTTGCTAACTTTGCTAATTTACTAAAAGCATTCCATCTAATTAAAGTAAAAAAGTTTAAATTTTTATAAATAGATTTTAATACTAAATACTGAATTTCATTTTTTTTAATATTATAACGTAATATTTTATCTTTATGTAATAATTTTTCCATTTTATATTTTTTTATTAATTTTTAGTATAATCTTCCCACGGTGAAAGAAATTCAAAAGTTCTATATTCTTGAGCCAATTCTAAATTTTCATATACAACTCTTTTTTTTAAAACATTGTATCTTACTTCAGTAAAACCGCTTAAAGGAAAATCTTTTCTTAAAGGATAACCTTGAAAACCATAATCTGTTAATAATCGAGTTAAGTTAAATTGATTTAAAAAAAAAATGCCAAACATATCCCAAACCTCACATTCCCACCATGTTGCAGCTGGGAATATTTTTTCAACAGAAGCTACGGGTGTTAACTCATCTACCATAACTTTAATTCTTAAACGTGAATTAAATTTTATACTTAACAACTCATAAACTACTTGAAATCTGTACAAATTTTCAGGGTAATCCACTCCAGAGATACAAGTTAAAACTTTAAACTGATATTTAAAATGATTTTTTAGAATTGTTAAAACATCATACAATAAATTTGTTTGAATTAAAAAACTAGTTTCTTTATTATAAAGTTCAAATCTTACGATTGGTAATATTTTTATTATATTTTCACTAATTAATAGCATGGTATTTTTTATTATAAATATTTATTTTTATATTTAGAAGAATGACTTAAATTTTTAACAACATTTAATTTTTGTTTTATATTTAAAAAAAAATTTATGTGATCTTTTTCAAAAATTTTAATTTTTTTTATAGATACTGAAAAATTTAAAATATAATTTAGAGTTCCGTCAGAATAGATTTCAATATATTTTTTCATGGCTTATCTATCAATTTCTCCGAAAACAATATCTTGAGTTCCAATTATTGTTACAACATCGGCTAACATATGTCCTTTTGCCATATAATTTAAGCCTTGTAAATGAGCAAATCCTGGAGCCTTAATTTTACATCTATAAGGTTTATTAGTATTGTCTGAAATTAAATAAACACCAAACTCACCTTTAGGTGCTTCAGTAGCAGTATAAGTTTCATTAGAAGGGATAGAAAAACCATTAGTATATATTTTAAAATGATGAATAATTGCCTCCATAGATTGTTTCATTTCTGTACGAGTCGGAGGTGACAATTTAATATCATTAGTTTTTACTAATCCATTAGGTATTTTATCTAAACATTGTGAAATAATTTTTAAAGATTGTTTCATTTCAAAAATTCTAACTAAATATCTATCATAACAATCACCATTAATACCTACAGGAACTGTAAATTCCATATCATTATAAATTTCATATGGTTGGCTTTTTCTTAAATCCCATTTTATACCGGAACCTCTAAGCATTACCCCACTAAAGCCCCAATCCATAGCGCCTTTAGCAGTCACAACTCCCACATCAACAAGTCTTTGTTTCCAAATTCTATTTTCTGTTAACATTTCTTCTATTTCTAATAATCGAGTAGTAAATTGCTCAGTGAAAATATATATATCTGATAATAAGCCCATAGGTATATCCGATTGAACACCTCCAGGTCTAAAATAAGCCGCGTGCATACGAGCTCCGGAAACTCTTTCATAGAATTCCATTAATTTTTCTCTTTCTTCAAAACCCCAAAGCATAGGTGTCATAGCACCAACATCCATCGCATGACATCCAACAGCTAATAAATGATTTAATATTCGAGTTATTTCTGCAAATATAACTCGAATGTATTTAGCACGTTCTGGAATTTTACAATTTACAAGTTTCTCTATTGCTAAACAATAAGAATGTTCTTGAGCTAACATAGAAACGTAATCCAATCTATCAAAATACGGTAAAGCTTGTAGATAATTTTTATATTCAATTAACTTTTCGGTTCCTCGATGTAAAAGACCTATATGAGGCGTTGCTTTTATAACTGTTTCACCTTTTAATTCTAGTAATAACCTTAAAACGCCGTGTGCAGCTGGGTGCTGTGGTCCAAAGTTTAAAGTAAAATTTTTTACTTTTTTTATTAAATTTTTTTTTTTTAAAGTCACTTTTAAAAGTTATTTATATAAGCTTAAATAGATTTGAACTACCGGCCTTGCGCTTATCAGGCACATGCTCTAACCAACTGAGCTATAAGCTTTAAAAATTAGTTAAATTCTAAATTTGACATTATTAAATAATGGTATTGTATAGATGGAACAGCCAAAACAACTATAGGCATAAATCCATGATTTACACCACAAATTTCACTACACTGTCCAAAAAAAATACCAAATCGTTTAATAAATAAATTTGCTTGATTTAATCTACCAGGACAAGCGTCAACTTTAACACCAAAAGAAGGTATAGTCCAACTATGTAAAACATCTACAGCTGTAATTAGTAATCTAAGATGTGTATTAGTTGGTAATACTACTCTTTTATTTGTTTCCAGATTTCTGAAAAAACCAATAGTATTTTTTTCTTTTAAAGCTTCATCAGTTAACATATAAGCTGAATATTTTAAATGTTGTGTGCCAGAACATGAATTAAAATCAGAAATTTCATAACTCCAATACCATTGATGGCCTAAAATTTTTAAAGTTAATTCAGGATTTGATATTTCATCTAAACTATATAGTAGTGAAAAAGATGGAGATGATATACTTAATAAGATTAAAGCTGGAATAGAGGTCCAAATAATTTCTATGGTATTATTATGAGTAAATTTAGAAGCATTACTGTTATTTAATTCAGTAAAGTTTCTTAAAATAAGAAACAATAGCCATCCCACTAATAATATTATACCAATAATTATAAATAATAAATGAAGATTAAAAAGATAAATACCTTCCATTGTAGTAGTTGCTGGATCTTGAAATCCTAATTGATATGCTGAGCCACTATCTCCAAACCAACTAATTATCATAGGGATATACATTTAACACGTATTAAACATTAATTTTAATTATTTCCAATCTAAAGCTTTAACATACCATACATAAAAAAATCCAATACCTAGTTCAAATAAAAAATCAATCATTGACCAAAAACCTAATAAATCTAGTTTCGCTAAAGAAACACACCACGGAATTAAAAACATTATTTCAATGTCAAAAATAATAAATAAAATAGCAATAACACAAAACCTAACATCGAATGTATGTCTTGTATCCTCATAGGGCTCGAATCCACACTCATAAGCAGACAATTTTTCTGGATCTGGATTTTGTCTAACTAAAAAATAAGAAGCACCCATAATTATTGCAGTTAATACAATTGCGAAAATTAAAAAAATTAACAACATTACATATTCTTTTTTTATTAAAGAATTTTCTAAAAATAAACTTATATTATTATATTCGTAATTCATATTTAAATTTTAAAAAACTTATTTATTACTCCACCAATAAACATTTATAAATAAAAATAACCAAACAACATCTACGAAATGCCAATACCAAATTGCAGCTTCAAATCCAAAATGATGTTTATTTGTAAAATGATTTAATATTATTCTAATAAAAGAAACAAATAAAGCAATAGTTCCTACAAACACATGAAAACCATGAAATCCTGTTGCCATATAAAAACATGAACCATAAATACCATCACTTATGTTAAAAGGAGCATTAATATATTCAAAACCCTGTAAACAAGTGAACAATGTGGCTAAACACAAAGTAAAAATTAAAGCTACTAGAGTATGTTTTTTAGCTCGTGATAATAAAGCGTGATGAGCCCAAGTAACAGTTGCTCCTGAAGTCAATAATAGAAAAGTATTTGTTAGTGGTACTGTGTAAGTACTAATGGTTGTAATTGCCTTTGGGGGCCATACACCACCCACATTATATACAGGAGCAATACTTGAATGAAAAAATGCCCAAAAAAAAGCTACAAAAAACATAATTTCGGATACAATAAACAAAATCATACCTAATCTTAAACCTTTTTGAACAGCTATTGTATGTGTATCTTCGAAAGTAGCTTCACGCACAATATCACGCCACCAAGTATACATAACATATAAGATTAAACAAAATCCAGTACTAAAAAGACTCCAACCACCAACATATTTATGCATGTATAAAGCAAGACCAGTAGTTAACATAAAAGCACCTAAAGCCGCTACTAAAGGCCAAGGGCTTGGGTCTACTAAATGATATGAGTGAGTAGTTTTTAAATATTTAAATTGTTCTTTATATAATAATGTATGAAACACATTATTATTTTGATTTTTTTTAGTCCGTTTTAATAATAAAGTTTTTAAAGTTTTTAACATTGGTAATAAAAAAATCTAATTTAGGATTACCTAGTATCTATAAATTTTATTATTTATTTGTCAGGAAATTGATTTTTAGCAAAACTTTCCCAATCTAAATTATGTTTTTTAAAATAATTTTCAAGTTTTGTTGGGTTGACCATTTTATTATCATCAATGATCTCTTTAAAATTAAAATCAGACCCTAACTTAGTTTTTAAAAAATCAATTTGTAATAGCTGATTAGTAGACCACGTCCCGTAGCCTCTTCCTAGTGGACTATATTTATGATAACCTACACTTACAGGATTTGGTTCAAAAAAAGGTACATGAGATGAAAAATGTATCACCCCCACTGCAGCGCCTACTTTCATAAAAGCGTGGTATGCAACAGTCGCAAATGTTTCTTGTACTGGTTTATTTTTATAAAATATAATATACATTGTAATAAAAAGTTCAAAAAACATTAATATAACAAAAAAATAAGTAACTCTAAAAAAAAGAGTTTCATACAGTTTCATTTGAGATTCAGACAAAAAAAAAAAAAAAAAGAAAAAAAATAAAACAATTATTCTATTTGAAAAA
>Ga0316608_1000090_pt1 | contig 48585 bp, 34 predicted proteins | sample MIS2016152B_MG_FD_207673 | JGI IMG/M metagenome (GOLD analysis project Ga0316608, IMG submission 207673) | Microbial mat bacterial communities from Middle Island sinkhole, Lake Huron, Michigan, United States - MIS.2016.152B | ecosystem: Environmental > Aquatic > Freshwater > Lake > Sediment... | reverse complement strand
AATTACCAAACATTTACCGTCTTTTTTATAATATTTTTCGATATTTCTTTCACTCAAATAAGTGAAAGATTTTGATTGTAAAAGTCTTATATTAATGTACTTATAAATTATCTTGCGGATTTAAGGGAATACTTGCCAGGTAAATGAAATTACTGTCAATGTCTTCAACAATTAAAACAGACTTGTCTTCAAAGTTGAAATTATTCTCATTGGGGTTTTCAGTCTTATTGTGGATACTTGAAAGGTTTTTATGGTAGGGTAGAGAAACATAGAAAACCGAGCCTTTGCTGATTTCAGATTCAACCCAAAGTTTGCCACCCAACAACTCTGCAAGCTTTTTTGATATTGCCAAACCCAACCCTGTTCCACCAATGGGGCGGTTTCTATCATTTTCGATTTTCGAAAAACGATCGAAAATATAACTGTATTTTTCAGAAGGAATTCCAATTCCTGTGTCACGAACAAAAAGGGTTACACAGCTTTCTTTTTCTTGATAATATCCCAGTTCGATGTATCCCCTGTCTGTAAATTTAAAAGCATTGCTCAGCAAATTTGTCATAATTTGCTTCAGACGAAATGGATCTGTATATATGATCAGTTTATCTTTGGAATCTGGAACATCTAAGCGAAATTCGAGGTAGTATAATTCTTGCCTGAGCTTTTCTTCTTCGAAAGTAAAATACAATTCTCTGAAAATTTCATGCAAACTCACAGGACTATTTTTAATCTCAATAAATCCGGCTTCAATTTTCGATAAGTCAAAAATATCATTCAGCAAGTTCAAAAGATTTTGTCCGCTTCTATTTATGAGATCAATATACTGATTTTTTTCTTCAGGCGTAATATCATCATACTGAAGCAAGTTCGAAAATCCTATAATTGCATTCATCGGTGTGCGAATCTCGTGCGACATATTGGCTAAAAAAGAGCTTTTCAAAGTATCTGATTCTTCCGCCAATTCTTTTGCATTTTGCAATTCTGCTTCATTTTTGATCCGAAATTGAATCTCTTCCTCCAGCTCCTGGGTTCGCTCGATTACTTTTTCTTCAAGATCTTGATTTAATCGAAGTAACTTTTCTTCAATTTCTTTGAATGAGGTTATATCGCGTGCTACACTTGCAGTTGCAATGATTTTCTCGTTCTCATCAAAGATCGGGAATTTTTTGGTTTGGATCATTCCTATGGATCCATCTGGATATACAATAGGTTCTTCACGCAATAGACATTCGCCCGATTTGAGTTTTTGCGCATCAATTTCGTCTACCATATAACGGTGGACTGTCTGAGGGTCAACAAATTTGCCAAAAATTTCTGCATCATTTTTACCTATGACCTCATCGATTTTTTTGCATCTGGCAACTTTTATAAAGGATTGATTTGCTGCTATTACGTTTAGATTTAGATCCTTTACACTGGCAATATCTTCAATTTCATTGACGATATTGGCCATGAATCCATTAAAAATTTGTGCATTGTGTTTTTGGGTAATATCATTAATAATGGTTGCCTTGATAATCTCGCCTTTCTCATTAGACAGAATGCTTTCAAATATTTCGGTTATCAGCACTCGTCCGTATTTGTTTTTGATTTTATATATTGCACTATTTGTCTGTTTATTCTGTGAAATCTTGCTTTGTTGCAACTTTTTTATGATGTCGTTTGTTCCTAAAAGTTCATGTTTAAAATATCCCGAAATTTGACAAAATGCCTTATTAAGCTCAATATATTTATTTTCGTTATCCGTAATACCCACTCCTACTGGCATAGAATTAAAAATAAGACCGAGTAACTTATTGCTTTGAATAAGTTTAGCGTCATCTGCGTTTAGGTTCGTAATTTCGCGCCCTGATAACAATAAACGAATCCCTTCAATAGAATAATCCAATGACAAATTTGTCCATTCTAAGTATTTTGTTGTTCCGTCCTTGCATCTTAATTGGAGAAGGAATTCGCTTTGATTTTCAGACATATTATCGACAGAACTTAAAACGGATTCCAATTCCGGAAAAAGCGAAAGGAACGCAGGATTGTCTTTCTCTAGGTCGTAGAAACTGTATCCGCTTACTTTTTCGCATTCCACATTCCAGATCATTAGCTTGTTATCAACATCAATCGCCAAAACCATAAAAGGAAGACGCTCAAATATCATAAAATCCCGCCTGATTTTGAGCTTTAACTCATTGACCATTTCGACCCTTCGGGTAATGTCTGTGTAAACGCCAACCAATCCTATAACTGTTTCATTATCTGATATTAATGGGCTTTTCGTGGTTTTGATCCATCGAACGTTTCCATCTTCATCTTGAATAAGTTCTTCATTATCATGCAAGGTATTTTTGTTATTCATTAGTTCGGCCTCTAAGGCATCGTAGGACTCTATATAGGCTTTGCAGATAAAATCATTGTGTGGATGGCCAATTATTTTTTCTTTAGCAATTTCTGCATCTCTCAAAAAAGCCCGGTTGCAACCTAAAAAATTACCTTTCAGGTCTTTCCAGAAAATTCTTTGGGGAAGGGAATCAATTACATTTGACAATGTAATATTTTCTTGTCGCAACTCTTGAATTTCCTGTATTAATTGATCAATTTTATTTTGAAGTATGTCGGGGTCGTTCATAGCGAAATTGCAATTCAAACTTTTATTCTATTTGAGTGGCGTTTCTTAATTTTTCAAACGCAGTTTTTTCAATCATCTTATACTCATCGGGTATCCGAAATGTTTCAAAATTAAGCTTTTTCCTTTCAATCGAAATGATAGAAAATCGAATGTTCATTTCATTATTCATAAACATATAATCAGAAACAATGCCATTTACACCATTGAACAAATAATTTTTTGCCCATTCGCAGTTTTTTAATGGAATATAAAAAATATCAGAAGTGTCTTGTTTTTGAATACAAGTTACTTGATAAGCCAGAAATCCTGAAATATCCTTGGTTTTGTTTGTTCTTATTATCATTGCACTGTCTTTGATGGCAATTGGAGCATCTTCAAAACGAGAAGTAATTGCAAACTTTTGGGAATCAGATATAACTACAAGAAAATAGGAAATTCTTTCCTTAAAGTCTTTGACAATCACGTTGGGATTTTTTGTGCCCAAAATCTCTTCTTTTACATATCTTTTATTGAAAGTCATGATCATTCGGGTGGGTAAAAAGGCAACCAAACTCGAATCTACCGCTTTTCCCGAATACTCAATTTTATATTGAACGATTCCAGACTTTAAATCTTGGGAAAAAGCTGTTTGAAGGGAAAGAAAAAAAGTAAAAAGTACAATTGCTATATAGTTGAATGATATTTGTTTATACATTTCTGTTCAAGTAGTTTAGTATTTTCAAGGAAAGGAATATAGAATAGAGAATCTACATTCACGGGTCTATATTTTGAGCAACAAAAATAGTATTTTTCCTGAAATAATTTTGATTTGCATGCTAAGTCAAAAATTATTTCGGATTTAGGAATATATATTTTAAGAATGACGTCTGCCGAAAACATGGAAAACCAAAGCAAATTTCAGATCTTAAAATCTGATTTTCAAAGTCTGATTTTAATTTTTTTCCAAGTTCAATCCCTAAAAATATTTTCATTTAAATCTTTTATGCTTCTTTGATTTTTCGTAGTTTTGCGCTTTAATTTTTTCAAAGCAGAGTTTAAATTATTGAATGATAGAAAAAGAAATGTTTATACAGGAAATCTACAAGAAGCTAAGTAAAATCAAAACGCCTTTTTATTACTATGATGTTGATTTATTAAAAAGGACATTAGAAAGCTTATCCAAAGAATCATCAAAATTTGGTTATCATGTACATTATGCTTTGAAAGCTAATGCAAATAGCAAAATACTTGGTCTTATCAAAGATTTTGGATTTGGCGCAGATTGTGTTAGTGGAAACGAAGTAGTGAAAGCCATAACTTGTGGATTTAGTCCAGAAAAGGTGTATTTTGCTGGTGTAGGAAAAACAGATCATGAAATTATGTTGGGCTTGAACCACCGCATTGGTTGCTTTAATTGTGAATCATTGCAGGAAATTGAAGTGGTAAATGAATTAGCTCAAAAACATAATCAGATTGCAACGATTGCATTACGGATAAATCCCAATGTTGATGCACACACGCATGAATTCATTACCACTGGTTTGGATGAAAATAAATTTGGCATCTATCAATGGGATTTTGAAAACGTGCTTCAAATAATTCAAAGATCCAAAAACATTGATTTGGTGGGCATACACTTTCATATAGGCAGTCAGATTACAGATTTAAGTGTATATCAAAATCTGGCTAATAAAGTAAACGAAATTCAGGCATGGTTCAATAAACGTAAAGTGTTTTTTAAAACGATCAATTTAGGTGGAGGTTTGGGAGTCAATTACCATCAACCAGACGTTTTTGCTTTACCTGATTTTGCTAAATTTTTTGGTATGGTGAACGAGGTGCTTCAGGTTCAAAGTGGTCAAAGTGTGCATTTCGAATTGGGTAGGGCATTGGTGGCACAATGCGGAACATTGATTACCAAGGTACTGTATATTAAAAAAGGTGCAACCAAAAGCTTTGCCATTGTGGATGCAGGCATGAGTGATCTGATAAGACCTGCTTTATATGGAGCATTTCATAAAATTGAAAATCTATCATCCAACGGACAGCATTACAAATATGATGTCGTCGGGCCCATTTGCGAATCTTCCGATGCGTTTGGTAAGGAGGTGCAACTTCCACTCACACAGCGTGGCGATTTGGTGGCTATTCGTACCGCAGGAGCTTATGGCCAGGTTCTTGCCTCTCAGTATAATTTGAGAACTTTGGCAAAAGCATTCTATTCTGACGAAATATGAGATTAAAACATTGAAAATGGAAAACCTGATAAAAACCAAAACCATTCAAGTGGCAACAACCTACCTTCAAATGACAGAATGTCCTGAATTTGAGGTAACAAAGAAAAAAATGGTCAATGCTGTTCGTTTGTTTCAGCCTTATTTAGATTATTACAAGTTTCTTTACCAAGCAGTTGGGAAAGATCTTAATTGGATAGATAGGCTATTGATGAAAGATGATGAACTTAGCAAGTATATAAATTCGCCGAAGACAGAAATCTATGTTTTCCATGTACACGGTGCTCCCATTGGATTTTGTGAATTGGATAAAAAAGTAAAAGACGAAATTGAAATCGTTTATTTTGGTCTGGTTCCACAATTCAGAGGCAAGGGCTATGGCAAATATTTGTTGCGAAGGATTTTAATGAAAGCCTGGAGTTATAAACCCGATCGGGTATGGTTGCATACTTGCGAACTGGATCATCCAATTGCATTGCAAACCTACTATAAAGTGGGATTTGAAAAATATGATCAAAAAATGATTGAACAAAGGGTGCCAGAGGATTTTGTTTTTTAGTTGGAGAGATTTTTTATTAAAGTTTTAAAACAAATTAAGTTCATTTTTACTTTTTATTTATTGTTAAGTTATAATTAAGCAAAATGGTAAAAATCGAAATCATGGATACCACCCTCCGGGATGGTGAACAAACATCGGGGATTGCATTTAACGATTCAGAAAAACTCAATATTGCAAAGTTATTGTTGGAAGAAGTTAAAGTGGACAGAATTGAAGTTGCCTCTGCCAAAGTGTCTGAAGGAGAATTTCAATGCGCAAAAAGAATCGTCGATTATGCACACAAAAAAGATTGTTTAGAAAAAGTTGAAATATTAGGATTTATTGACAATGGACAGTCGCTTTCCTGGATAGAAAAAGCGGGTGGCAAAGTAATCAATATGCTCACAAAGGGATCATTGAAACATGTTACCAAACAATTAAGAAAAACGCCAGAGGAACATTTAATCGACATTAAAAAAGAGTTGGAAATTGCAGTAAGTAAAGGCATTTCTGTCAATGTTTATTTTGAGGATTGGTCTAATTCTATGCGGGATTCAAAGGAATACACCTTCTTTCTTATGGAAGGATTGAAAGATCAGCCTATTATGCGTTTTATGCTCCCAGATACTTTGGGAATCCTCAATCCTGACGAAGCATACAAGTTTTGTAAAGAAATGATGGATCGTTTTCCGAGAATTCATTTTGATTTTCACGCACACAATGATTATGACTTTGCATCAGCCAATGTATTTTCGGCGGTAAGAGCTGGAATTAGAGGTATTCATACTACAGTAAACGGATTAGGTGAAAGAGCCGGCAATGTTCCTCTTTCTTCTGTAATTGCTTTTTTGAAGGATCATTTGCACGAAGACATTAATGTAGATGAAACCAAAATCACAAAGATCAGTCGTTTGGTTGAATCGTTCAGCGGTATCAGAATTCCGGGTAACAAACCCATCATAGGTGAAAATGTTTTCACCCAAACTTGCGGTGTGCATGCAGATGGCGACAAAAAAGACAACCTCTACTTCAATGATCTTTTGCCCGAACGTTTTGGTCGGGTACGAAAATATGCTCTCGGAAAAACTGCAGGCAAAGCCAATATTCAGAAAAACATTGAAGAACTGGGCATTGTTTTGGACGCAGAGGCTATAAAAAAAGTGACAGCAAGAGTTATCGAACTGGGTGATAAAAAGGAAACCATTACAACAGAAGATTTGCCCTACATTATTTCTGATGTTTTAGATAGTGAGTACATTAAAAATGTTATTCAAATAAAAAATTATGCTTTATCTGTAGCTTATGGATTAAAACCCGTCGCAACCCTAAGTCTGGATATTTCTGGCGAAATTTATGAAGAAACTGCTGCCGGAGATGGGCAATACGATGCGTTTATGAAAGCCCTCACCAGTATTTATAACAGACTTGGAAAAAAATTACCTTCTCTTATCGACTATGAAGTTACGATTCCTCCCGGAGGACACACAGATGCGCTGGTAGAAACCGTTATTACATGGCAAAATTCGAAGGAATTCAGAACAAAAGGCCTTGATTCAGATCAAACCAATGCTGCCATCAAAGCAACCATGAGAATGCTGAATCTGATTGAAAACGAGGATATGGGTTATTCAGTATAAATTTTTTGCAAGCATGGAGAAAGTCATTGGTTTACGGATATTAAGCTTTCCCGAACTTCCTTCTACAAACCAGTATTTGAAGGAAGTATCGGAGAAAGAAAAACCTCAGGAGGGGGCTTTGGTTATTACCCTCAACCAAACACAAGGCCGGGGTTTTGGCCAAAATCAATGGCATAGTCAGGCAAATAAAAACCTTACCTTTAGCTTCATTCTTTATCCCAAACATATCAAAGCTACAGACCAGATGATGCTGAATTATTTCGTATCTTTGGCCATTGTGGATTTTCTTGATTCGCTTCAAATTAAGGCAAGTATTAAATGGCCCAATGATATTTACGTGTACGACAAAAAAATTTCCGGAATATTGATCGAAAATACCATCGCTGGGGAATTTCTGCACAGTTCAATCATTGGTATCGGTCTCAATATTCAGGAACAAACCTTTCCTGAATCTTTACCAAATCCTATTTCTGTTTTTGATATAAAACATAAAAATTTTGATTTGAATTATTGCCTCACACAACTGCTCGAAAACCTGAATCAGCGTTATTTTCAGACCCAATTTGATAAAGAAAAACTCAAAAGTAGCTACACCGAGAAGATGTACAAAATCCTTGTAGAATCCGAATTTATACGCGAAGATAAGACCCAATTTGAGGGTGTAATTCTTGGCGTAGATGCAGACGGAAAATTGATAGTGCGAAATAAAAATCAAGAAATTGAATTATTTGGTTTTAAGGAGATTGAATACCTAATTCATCCTTAAATTTTAGCTCAATAGCGAAACTTGTAAGATCAAAATTGATGCATTTAAGTCTTTTGAAGAAGTATGAAACGAGAATTGGGAAAAAAATAAATCAAAAAATTTCATACATTTGCGATAAGAGAGTTCATGCAATAACCTATTGTCCAATCGTCTTTGCTTTGCTCATCATCATATTTTTTGTTACTCAACGGTGAATACAAGACAAGAGGTTTATGCACAAAGACCGCAAGACAATAACAAAAGTAAAAACAGAATGGCTGAAAAAGTAGATATAAATATAGAAAAAATTACAAAATGGATACAAGACGAAAAGTGTATCTTAATTTTGGGACCGGATATCGTTTTCGATTGTCAAAAATCCTTATTAAACGAATTAAGCAGTTTTTTAATAAATAATGAAATTGAATGTAAATTCGATGCTTATGATGAATTATTTTCATCAAATACAGATTTTGATTATAATTTTTGGGATTATTTTTCAGAATTTTTCGATAAAATTTTACCACAGCCCATTTATCAAAAAATAGCAGAAATACCATTTAATCTGATTATTTCACTTTCGCCAGATTTGCTTATAAAACAGATATTTGAAAAAAATAACTTTGATTTTACTTTCGATTATTACAATAGAAACCTTAATCCGCAAGAAATTAACGAACCTACCAAAGAAAAACCTTTAATTTACAATATTTTAGGAAATTATAAGGAATTTGATAGCGCAGTTCTTTGTTTTCAAGATGTTTATAATTATTTATCTGCCATACTTGGTATGTATCAATTAAGCCAAAAATTGAAGCGTAAAATTAGTATCTCAAAATCAGTTCTATTTTTAGGTTTTAGATTCGACAAATGGTATTTTAAACTCATTTTGCAATTATTAAACCTAGATGTAAAAGCAATAAAACAAGCATCAGTTCAAGAATTGAAAAATTTTGCCAACGAACCACAAAAACAAAATCTGATCGTTGATTTTTATCAAAATGAATTTAAAATTCTTTTTATAAAACAAGAAGGAAACGAAATAATTGATTTATTGCACAATTATTACAAACAAAATGATTTATTGCGTAAACCCAGAAAAGATAAGCAAATAGCACAGCAAATAACCAATATCATCAATGTAAATGATAGTACGGACGTTACAATTTTACAAAATGTGGACGCAAATAATCTAAACATTAACAAAGATATATGAAAAGCACTGAAAAACAATATAGATACCCGGGAACCCGTCCTTTTACAGAAGACGACCGCCATTTGTTTTTCGGGCGTAACGATGATATTGAACGATTGCACGAGCAAATCCTAGTTGAAAAATTAGTTATATTGTTCGGAAAATCAGGTTTGGGAAAATCTTCTTTATTAAATGCAGGTGTTGTGCCTTTGCTAAAAGAACATGACAACTTTTTAGCCATATCCATGATTTTGGGTTTTGCACGGGCCGAAAATATATCGACGACTGAATTCTTTTTAAACAAAATTGCCAAACGAATTGATTACAATACAATTTTGTGGACAAAAATTGCACAAGAACATAAAGAAACATGGACAAATGCCTCCATAGATGAATGTTTTTGGCTTGCTTGCAAATCGTTACAACTACAGAAACCCGAACAACCTATCATTTTTATTTTAGACCAATTTGAAGAAATATTTACCGAAAACACCGACCAAATAAACCGATTTGCATATCTACTCGCTACGCTTTTGCACGGACAAACACCCCAAAAAATTAAAAATAAAGTAATTGAAAAACACAAAGCCGATAAATCTGCCTTTACAAAACAAGAAATAAAACTTTTGTTTGAGCCATTGGACATCAAATTTGTAATTTCCACACGTTCCGATAAATTGAGTTTGCTGAATCGTTTGAAAAACCACATACCGCAAATATTACAAAAAACTTATGAATTACGTTCGTTTAGCATAAACCAGGCAAAAGATGCATTACGAAATCCGGCAAAAGCCAAAGGCGATTTTATATCACCGGTATTTACATATCAAAACGAAGTTGAAAATATGATTATTAATTATTTATCAACCAATCAAACCAAACAAATTGAAACTTTTCAATTGCAGTTGATTTGTCAGTATTGCGAAAATATAGTATTGAAAAACCTTCATGGTATAAAAGGTATAACAATTTCAACCACCGACCTTGGTGAACTATCTACCATTTTTATACGCCATTACGACACATTAATACAAGAAATATCCGACAGTGCACAACAACTTACTGTTCGGCGACTGATTGAAGAAAATATGATCATTGAAGGCATTCGTGTTCCATTGCCAGACAAAGTAATTATTTTAAAACATTCTATTTCTTACCAACTTTTACAAAGATTAGTAAACAGTCGTTTGTTGCGTTGCGAACCTAACACCGTTGGCGGATACAGTTACGAAATAAGCCACGATACACTTATTGAACCAATTACAACTTCATATAAAGTAAGATTTGAAAAAGAAGAAAAAGAACGAAAAGCAAAAGAAGAACAAGAGCGATTAAGTAAATTTTTGGAAGAAAGAAGAAGACAGCGTAAAATAATTGCTATTGTAAGCATTGCCGCCATTGTTTCTATTATCTTGGCGATTTTTGGGTTTTATCAAAATAATATTGCAGATAAAGAAAGACAAAAGGTTGAAATGGCATTGCAGCAGGTTGAAAAAGAAAAACAGAGGGTAATTGAAGCATTGCAAAAATTTGAAGAGGCCGAAAAAGCCCGTAAAAAGAAAATTGTAGAGCAACTACTGAACGATGCAAGCCTTTACCTGATGTACAAGAAAAATACAGATGCTAAAGATATATTGGATAGCATTTTGCACATAGACACAACAAATTCCGAAGCGAAAGAAATGTTAAAAAAAATTGAAAAATGAAACCATTAGCAAATCCAACGGAATACAACAATTTTGTTGTTACTGTAAAACAGCGAATTATACAATCGCAATACGAAGCCTTGCGTGCCGTAAACAAGCAATTGATAGAACTGTATTGGGATATTGGCAAAATGATCCTTCAACTGCAAGAAGAACAAGGTTGGGGAAAATCTATCGTGGAGAATCTTGCCAAAGATTTGCAAAAAGAGTTTCCAAATATAAAAGGATTTTCTGCCACCAATTTGTGGCTTATGCGTCAGTTTTATGCTGAATATAAAGATAATACAATTCTCCAATCATTGATTGGAGAAATTGGTTGGTCGCATAATTTGATTATTTTAAACAAATGCAAAGATAATTTGGAACGCCAATTTTATCTTTTACATATCAAGAAGTTTGGCTGGACAACAAGAGTATTAATTCATCAAATTGATAACAAAACCTATGAAAAATACCTGCTCAACCAAACCAATTTTGACAATGTATTGCCCGCCGAATATGCCAAACAAGCAAAATTGGCTGTAAAAGACCACTATACTTTTGGCTTTTTGGAACTTGCCGACAAACATGAAGAACATGAACTGCACTATGCGCTAATGCACAATATGCAGCAATTTTTGCTCGAAATGGGGGCTTGGTTTACATTTGTAGGCAGCGAATTTAAGGTAAACGTAGGCAACACCAATTATTATATAGACCTTTTACTGTTTCACCGCAAGTTGTGCTGCTTTATTGCCATAGAACTCAAAACTACGGAGTTTAAACCCGAATACAAAGGCAAAATGGAATTTTACCTTACCGCACTCAACCGCTTGGTAAAAGAACCGGAAGAAAACAATGCCATTGGTATTATTGTTTGCAAAACAAAAAACAAAACGGTGGTTGAGTTTTCACTTTCCACGGCACAAATGCCAATAGGTGTTGCCACGTATAGCACCACAACAAAACTGCCGGACAATTACCAAAAATATTTACCAACGCCCGAACAAATAACAAAGAAATTTGAAATTTTGAACAATCTATTTAAAACAGAGTAGTGATGAAACACATACTATTTTTTATAATCCTATTGTTTGCCGGACTTTATGCACAAGCACAGAGCGATATGTCAAAGTACAACCGCTTTATAGCCGAAGGCGACCGTTTTTACAACGCTCAAAACTACACCGAAGCCCTGAACAGTTACAATGCAGCTATGGTTGCATGCAAAGATAAAATGCTGGAGGTACAAAAAAAGACACAAACCGTTTTTAACAAAATAAACCATCTAAAAGCTGAAGCGGAAATTGCCAGAAAAAATGCAATAGAACAAAGTAGAATTGCTGAACTGGAAAAACTAAATGCCTATCGCGAAAAAAACCGAAGCGACAGCCTTTTGCAAGTAACCCAAGCCGCCATTACCCGTGCCGATACCATGCAACGCAAAGTTGAAACCGCCATGTTTGACAAAGCAGTAAAAGAGAAAAATAAAGAATGGAAAGGACACGATAAATATGATTGGAGTAAAGGTTACGAATATGAAACCAAAAAAGGCATCGAAATTTTACAAAAAGTGGATAGTTTAAACCTATCGGAACTTGCTTTGATGCGAATACCCATTGAAGTTTTGAAATGCCCCAATTTAAAGCACATTAACCTATTGGGTAACAATAGCATTAATTGGACACAATCAGCAGAAACGCTGAGTAAATTAAATGCCAATACGGGTATTTACGTTTCCATATCCGATTTATCGGTAATAGACAGCAGCTATTGGGATTTGATTACCGGAATTGAAATTTTAAAAAATAGATTAACCGAAATACCCCCAACAATTTTACAACAGAAACAACTCATTTATTTAGATTAAGTGATAATCACTTAACATCATTACCCAAAGAAATAGGAAATCTGACAAGTTTAACAAGTTTATATTTAGGTGGAAATCGATTCACCACTTTACCAAAAGAAATCGGTAATCTGAATATTTTAACTAGTTTGGATTTATATGGTTATCTATTGACAGTATTACCCAAAGAAATTGGAAATCTGAAAAGTTTAACAAGTTTGAATTTAGGCCTTAATCAATTAACCACACTACCTAAAGAAATCGGAAATCTCATAAATTTAACTAGTTTGGTTTTAAGTGAAAATGAATTAACCGAATTACCAAAAGAAATTGGAAATCTGACAAGCTTAGCAAGTTTGGATTTAGGTTATAATCAATTAACCATATTACCCAAAGAAATTGGAAATCTGACAAATTTAACAAGTTTGGAGCTGTATGGTAATAAATTCACCGAATTACCTAAAGAAATCGGAAATATGACAAGCTTAACAAGTTTGTATTTAGGCGTTAATCAATTAACCACACTACCTAAAGAAATCGGAAATCTCAAAAAATTAACTAGTTTGGTTTTATGTGAAAATGAATTAACCGAATTACCAAAAGAAATTGGAAATCTGACAAGTTTAACAAGATTGGATTTAAGAAGTAATCAATTAACCATATTACCCAAAGAAATTGGAAATCTGAGAAGTTTAACAAGGTTGGTTTTAAGAGAAAACAAATTAACCGAGTTACCCAAAGAAATCGGAAAACTGACAAGTTTAAGAATTTTGGATTTATCCAATAATAATAGTTTGGACAATGCATCGTTTTTAATTTCCTTTAAAAATTACAATAGAGAAATTTCTATTTTTAATAAAAATGATAGATTTTTTTATAATGATAATATATTGGCTATCGTATTGCCAATCTTAACCACATTACCTGCAGAAGTTTTTAATTTGAAAAATATTTCCGCTGATAATTGGCTATCTTTAGAAATGGAACTCGGAAACAACAAAAATTATTCACAAGCATTTCAATGCGGTTTAAAAGCTACTGAAAAAGATACAACAAATTACAATGTTTGGTACAATTTGAGTTTTTATTCCTTGTTTGTAAAACAATATACCTTAGCCATTGCTGCAGCAGAAAAATCACTCGCCCTAAATGCACAAGAAAACAGTGTAATTACAAATATTGCATTGGGATATGTACTTAATAACCAATGGAACAAAGCGGAACCCATTTACAAAGAATGGAAAGACAAACATTTTTATGGTGATGTCCGATTTTGTAAAGAATTGTTTTTACAAGATATTGCAGATTTAGAAGAAGCCGGAATAAATCATCCCGATTTTGAAAAAGTACGAAAATTGTTAAAATGAAAAATTCAAAACTATTCCTTGCCTGATCATCAGAACTAAAAACAGATAGAGAACAGTTCGATATTTATATTTATCGCAAATGCTAAGCGTAATATGAATGAAATAGGAAAATGAATGAATTCGCAGAAAAACAAAAAAAAGAATTTAATTTTAAAGGCTCAGATTGTAAAATAAAATGGTAAACAATGAAAGAAACTCAAAACATAGAATACAAAGAAACGTGGCGCAATGAATATTTGAAATGGATTTGCGCTTTTGCCAATGCCGAGGTCGGGAAAATGATAAAAATAAATCAAAGCCTGTTCCGATAAATCGGAAGGTTTACTAAAAACAATCAATAGATTGATTATTTTTCAAAAAAAACGATCAGTGCATTGATTGTTTATGTATATTTGCAAAAAAAATATGCTTGCAAAATTTATTGAAATATCGGAAACGGCAATTGAATTTATTGATTGTCAAACCATCCGTCCACAAATATCGTGGTTGAAACAAAATGAACGGCTTATCGGAATAAAAGGAAGTCGAGGCGCGGGTAAAACGACCTTGCTGCTGCAATTTGCCAAAATCGAATTGCAAAATCAGAATCGTTTGTATATCAGCTTAGACAATCCGTATTTTGCAAAAAACGATTTATTTGCTTTTGTAGATGAATTTGTAAAAAACGGAGGCAAGTATTTGCTTTTAGATGAAGTACATCACTATACAAATTGGTCGCTGGTATTAAAAAATTTGTACGACAGTTTTAAATCGCTGAAAATAATTTTTACCGGCTCGTCTTTGTTGCACCTGACCAAAGGCAGGGCGGATTTATCGCGGCGTAGTGTAATTTATACATTACCCGGTCTTTCGTTGCGTGAATTTATAAATTTTACAGAAAAAACATATTTCCCGACCTATAGATTATCGGAAATTATTGAAAATCATCAGAATATTTCAAAAACAATAATCGCCAAAATAAAACCAATACAAAAATACAATCATTATAATTTAGAAGGTTACTATCCATTTTTTTTGGAAAACAACGAAAATTATTTGTTTAAACTCTTAGAAATAGTAAATCAGATATTAGAAGCCGATTTGCCTTTTGTTGCAAATATCAGTTATTCAAATATCAATAAATTGAAACAAATTTTGCAATTAGTCGCTGAAAGTGCACCATTTAAGCCTAATCTGAAAAAAATAAGCGCACAGGTTGAAATTAGTACAAATACTCTGAAAGATTATTTGTATTACCTTCAAGAGGCTTTGCTGATTTTACTTTTAAAATCGGACAAAAAAGGCGATTCTCGGTTATCAAAACCGGTGAAAATTTATTTATTTCATCCAAATTTAATGCACTGTATCACAAATGATAACGTAAATATTGGAAACATTCGTGATACTTTTTTCATAAACCAACTGCAAGCATTGCACAAAGTTAGTTATTCTGAAAAAGGCGATTTTTTGATTGACAGTAAAATGATATTTGAAATTGGCGGGAAAAATAAGAAATTTAATCAAATAGCCGATATCGAAAATTCGTATTTTGTGGCCGACGACATTGAAATAGGATACAAAAATACAATACCACTTTGGTTGTTTGGTTTTTTGTATTAGATAAGCAATTGAAGTCAGTAAATACCCGAACAGATTTTGATGTTTTGCAAATGCTGAGGTTACGTTTACTATAAATACAAAAACAATTAGCAACAAAATTTGGTTTGTAAAAAAAAAATAGAAAGTTGGTTTAAAGAGACAGATTTCAATTTTATTGCTAAAAACATCAAAAAATTGAAACCTACTCCTTGGGAGCGCAGCTCCCCCTAATTTCATACCTCATGCTCTACCCTTATTTTTGACTAACTGATTTAATCAAACATTTTCCGTCTTCTAAGCCTTTTGCTTTAGCTGTAACAAGGATTTCTGATTCTTGTTGTTGCGAACGTACAACTAGAAGGCACTTGCCATGATAGGTTGATCGCTTATCCGATAAATAGGATTCATCACTGTAGGTGTCGCCATTGCAACTTCCTGCAAAATCACCTCCTTTAACCGAAAAATTTATCAATAGATCTTTATCGGGAACCGTTACGCCATTTTTATCAACAATTTTAACTTTAATATAAGATAAGTCCAAGCCATTTGCCTGAATCATATCTCTGTCCGGCTCCAAAACTATTTTATATGGCGATTGTGCCGTTTTTAATTCGTGCTCACAGACTGATTTTCCTCGATTTATTCCTACAGCTTTTATCTTGCCTTTTTCGAAAGAAACCTGCCAAGAAACAATCGAATCTTTGAAATCTTTCAATAATTTTCTGCCTTGCGATTTTTCATTGATAAACAATTCGACCTCTTCACAATTTGTGAAAGTAGAAAGCGTAACAGTTTTGAATTTTTCCCAATTCCAATGATCTGCAGAAGGATACCAGCACCATCGATCATTATTATAAACACGATTCCATCGATTGAGCAAAAAGGTATCTTGTTCATAAACCATGATATGTACCATCGGTTTTTTGGAATAAAAAGATTGGTACATATAGCCAATGGAAGTTTGTTCATCTGACAAATCATAAAAAGCTCGTGCCCAAGTTTTTGTAGGCCAATTGGCCTCTCCCAAATAATCGCTGGCACTCCAATAATAATGGCCGGCGACATAAGAAGTATCTATTTCAAACCAAGATATTTTTCTGTTGCCAAAACGGATATTTGTTGCAGTTTCTGTGGCAATAAAAGTCATTTGTGGATAGTTCTTGTGATCTATCTCAAAAAGATTTTCGGTATAATTCCAACTTACAACATCCATGTAAAATGCCATTGGAGGCGGGGTGCTTTGTAAAAATTTATCATGATCTTTCCAATGCTCCCATTCTACAAACCATCCCGCATTTCTTGAAGGGAAAAATGCGGCTGTTACATATCTGCTAGGATCATATTTTTTTACAAGCGATTTTAGGTATCTGAAACGACTTACACCATAATCAGGATTATCGGCTTGGGTTTCAAATTTAGCATCAAATTTACCGAACTGACTGTCAACTTCGTTTCCAACACTCCATACATAAATACTCGGATGATTTCTGTCTCTTTTTACAAAAGTTTCAATATCTTTTATACTTCCTTCCATAAAGGACATCGATTCTCCATAGTATTGTGAAGTCCATTTATCATAAGCTTCATCAATTATAAGGATGCCCATTTTGTCGCATAAATCTAATAGCAAAGGAGAGTGCGGATTGTGACTCAACCGCACAGAGTTACATCCCATATTTTTTAAAAGTTGCAATCTTCTTTCATAGCCCCTTTCTAAAGCTGCCGAGCCTAAACATCCCAAATCATGATGAAGATTACCGCCAACTGCTATAACTTTTTTGCCATTCAACAGCAAACCTCGTTCTGATGAAAATTTTATTTCTCTAACGCCAAAACTTGTTTCATACTCATCAACAGTTTTATTTTCAATGATAACTGTTGATTTTGCCTTATATAAGTTTGGTTCTTCTGTATCCCATAAAAGGGGATTATGTAGCTCTATTTCTTGGTGAAATGTATATACTTCGTCCGCAGGAACAGGAGCTGCTGCTTTCGAAACGGATTGTACAATACCATGTTTATCAAAGATTTCCGTAATCAAAAATACATTTTTCGATTCCGAATAGCGATTGCGTATTTCTGTTTCGACCACAACATCAGCTAACTTTTGGGTTACTTTTGGTGTTGTGATATAAGTTCCATAGAGCGGAATACTCAATTTATTTACATATTTAAGCCAAACATCGCGGTAAATGCCTTCGCCGGTGTACCAGCGTGAAGTGCCCTGTTTTGTATTGTCATAAAATACCTCAATCCAGTTTTCCTGACCAAATTTGATATTTGCCGAAAGGTCATATTCAAAACCTAAATAGCCGTTTAATTGTGTACCCAACAATTTGCCATTTATCCATACTTTTGCATTTCTATAAACTCCATCAAACTGAATAAAAACAAGTTTATCTTTCTTATTTTCAGGGCATATAAATTTCTTTCTATATGTTCCTTTTCCATAAGGTAGCCAGCCGTTTGCTGTTGTGGAATTGTCTTTGGAGAAAATACCGCCAATACTGGCATCGTGCGGTAACTGAATCGTTTTCCAATCTGTTTTGGATTCAGGTTCTCCGGCCTTAAATTGCCAGTCAAAATTGAGACAAATATGCTCTCTGGATGAATGCGTTTGTCCATAAGATTTGAAAATGGAAATCAATGCAATGATGATCCAATAGTGTTTCATGTTTATTGTTTTTTTAAATTTAGTCTATGGGTGTTAAAAAACGAGAAAATAGCTATTTTGCAAATAATGTTTTATTGGGTTTATTTCCCATGGTGAATACAAGTTTTCCTCCTTTTATAATTTGATTGTGGTTCAAAACAGGTTCGTTCAAAGGCTTTTCATTATAAGTAATACTTTGAATAAAAATATTTTGTTCGGATTGATTTTTAACTTCAACCTCAAACTTTTTATTGTCGCTTAATTCTATCGAAGCTTTATGAACCAATGGACTACCTATATTATAGATACCACCCACAGGATTCACAGGATAAAACCCCATCGAACTCAAAATATACCAGGCAGACATTTGACCGCAATCATCGTTTCCGCACAAACCAGCTCGGCTTGTATTGTATTGGCTATTTAAAATGTACCGCACTTTCTCTTGTGTTTTCCAGGCTTCTCCTGCATAATTATACAAATAGGCAACATGATGACTGGGTTCGTTTCCATGAGCATATTGGCCGATTAAACCTGAAACATCAACAATTACGTTGCCCGTAAGATCACTTTGGATAGAAAACAAAGAATCAAGTTTTTGTGAAAAATTTGCCTTTCCACCAAAAAGTGAAATAAGGCCATTTACATCATGAGGAACATACCAGTTGTGCTGCCAGGCATTACCTTCTGTATAACAACCAATCCCGTTGCTGGCATGGGCAATATCTGTGGGTTTAAAATAACAAATCCATTGGTTTTTTGAGTCTTTACCCCTCATAAAATTCGTGGTAACATCAAAAATATTCTTATAGTAATTGGATCGTTTTATAAAAAAATTATAATCTTCGGTTTTCCCTAATTTTTGTGCCATTAGAGCTACACACCAATCATTAAAACACATTTCCAGTGTTTTCGATACCGATTCTGTTTTTTCAATGTCAAAAGGTAAATATCCGTATTGATCATAAACTGGCCAATTACTTAGTGGATTGACAGTTAATGCTGATTTTTTAATATATTCATAAGCTTTTTCTGCTTCAAATCCTTTGACACCTTTCATGTAAGCATCTACAATTACAGGGATGGAATGGTTTCCAATCATACACTCTGTTTCTCCACCCCATAATGTCCAACGGGGCAAATAACCCTTAAACGGGAAACTAAAAAGCAATGAGTTGACCATTTCTGCAACTTTTTGTGTGTCGATTATGGTAAACAAGGGATTCCATGCTCTGTATGTATCCCATAATGAAAATGTTGAGTAGAATTTTTTTCCAGGTGCATCATAGATTTTTCCATCTGGTCCGCGAAACTTTCCATCCAAATCTGAAATCACATTGGGTTGAATCATTGTGTGGTACAATGCGGTATAAAAGATCTTCTTAATACTGTCGGAAGCCTCAATTTTTATTTTGCTTAATGCTTTATTCCATTTGTCATTTGCATCATTTTTAACCTTTTCAAAGTTCCAATGGGGAATTTCATTTTCAATAGATTTGAGTGCAGATTCTTTGCTGGTGGTCGAAATTCCAACTTTCATCATTAATTCATTTTGCTCACTTGCATCAAAATGTAATGCAGCCACAATTCCGGTTTTTTGTTGAATGGTTTTGGACACTTTAGAAACCCAATAATCCTTCCAGGAAAGTTGTTTGGGTTCATCAATTTTATAGTCTATTTTTTCGGTGAGAATCAGGTATCCAAAATTTTCGGTTTTTCCCCAATTATAGCCATCTCCCGACCAAGTACATTGGCCTTCCCGATTTTGTCCATCGTCATCGTTGTTTATGCTAACATCGAAACCGAACTTTTTTCCTTCTTCGGGTTTTATTCCAAGACTTGTCCAATCAACAGAAATCTCTGCAAAATAACCTTGCTCATCTATGTTTTTTTTATATGAAACATTAAGTTTTTTGGAACCAATTACACTAAAACTATCTTTCCCGAGAGCAAAAACAATATGGTGGTCAAATTCATCATAATGGTCGTCTTTGCTGGCATTTCCATCAATAAATATCTCGATGGCATCATCCTCCCAAATATATTTGGAATCGGATATAATTTTCGGATCGGAAACCTGAACAGCTATGCATAGGTTTTTATTGTCCCAGCTTACCCCAAATTTTCCATTTCCTTTTTTTGTACCCTCTGTTGTACGCGACAAAATATTTTTAAAGTCCCATTCATTTTGTTCGTTTTTCCCATCTATTTGAACACTGCTTTTCTTCGTAGCAACAGCAATTTCATTTTTCCGGTATTTTTTTGTCCATTCTTCTTTCAAAATGATTGATTTAACTGGTTTTGATAGCTTTATGGCATAATAAACTTCGCGCTTGCCCGGCCATCCTATCAGGGATCTCATTCCCCATAAAGTAGAGTCATTTAGAATTTGCAGTTCGTTATTTTCATTGGGATAATTTCCGATGCTACTTGTTAAATCAACGAGAATTTGGTTTTCCATATTCTTCGGGAATTTATATTTATGAAAACCTACTCGTTCTGTACAAGTCAATTCTGCTTGAATATTATATTTATCTAAAAGTACAGAATAATAACCCGGTGAAGCCTTTTCATTTTTATTCTTATAGCTCGATCTGTAACCCATTCCTGTATAACTTGATGCTCCTTTTTCCATATTTAGCTTACCCGTAGTGGGCATGACCAATATATCTCCCAAATCGGGACACCCAGTACCATTCAAATGTGTGTGACTAAAGCCGATAATGCTTGCAGAATCTTTGCCTGAACTATAACCAGAGCAATAGGGCCATCCATTGGTTTCTATATCAGGGCTTAATTGGACTAAGCCAAAAGGCAGACATGCCCCGGGGAAAGTATGTCCTGTTCCTGCAGTTCCAATAAAGGGATCAACAAAGTTAGTTAATTCTTTTTCGACTGGCTTTTTGTTACAGTTCAATAAGTGAATTGCCGCTAGGAAGAACAATACTATGCTAATTTTTTTCATATGAATTTTATGATTTATATTTTTTATGAATTGCAGTTTCGTGGATAATATCAATTATACATGTTAGTTCTGTTTGAAATATAATACTTCAGAACAATAAAAATGACAATTTAAACGGCATAGTACCCTCATAATATTTAATTGTATTGAATTTCAATTATATATACTTTGCAATTTTGTAAGACAAATATCCAAGCCATTCATGCAGAAGCATTTCCCATTTTCTTAAGGCATCCAGTTGTGGTAGGAAACAAGTCGTAAAGTCATATCTGCGTGGGAGAGCAAAATTTTCGACAGAAAATGGAATCACTTTAAATCCTGCTTTTGAAAAACAAGATAAAGATCTGCGGATGTGCATGGCGCTTGTGATGAGAATGAACTTTTGATTCATTTTGTCTTTGAAATATTTTGCCGAAAAAATTGCATTCTCATGTGTATTTCTTGATTCCTTCTCTATTTCAATGATACTATCTGGAATACCTATATGAATAAGGTAGTCTTTTAGCCAAACAGATTCTCTGTCATTGGGATTGGTTAAATAGCCTGAACCTCCGGAAATAAAAATTTTATTTATGATTCCTTTTTTATACAAGAGCAAGGCATTCATCAATCTATCTATAGCAGGTGAAAAATTCACCTGGTCAAAATCTTTGTTGTAGGAAATCATTCCACCCAGAACAATTCCATATTCGCATTTTGGCAATTGATCCATATTTTTCTTTCCTGTTTCCCATGTTCTTACAAACTCATTCAAAATGAAACTATTAGTAAAAAAGAAGAATACAAAGAAAGTAAAGAGCAGTAGATTTCTTCTCTTTCTTGGATTTCGAAAAATCAAAGAAAAAAAGAGCAAAATAAAAATCCAACTGAGAGGCGATGTGAAAAAAGCTAAAACTTTTGATAAGACAAAAAACATAGTTTACAGAGTGTTATGATCAATTTAGGGCAAATATTCGTCTAAGCAAAACAACCTTGCTAAATTAAATCATTTTATATAATTTAAAATTATTTTGGTGATTAAAAAAATAAATATAATTTTGCAGCTCCAATTTGCGGATGTGGCGTAATTGGTAGCCGCGCCAGACTTAGGATCTGGTGCCGAAAGGCGTGGGGGTTCGAGTCCCTTCATCCGCACCGCATTATTAAAAAATAGATGAAATGATTTCAAATGAATCCCTTAAATTATTTATGTTTAAGGGATTTTATGTATTTAAGGGATTAATATTTAATAAATTTTCTAAATGACAATTCAAAAACAAGAAGTTGACGATCTGAATGCAGTTGTTAAAGTTTTGATTACGGAAGAAGATTACAATGAGAATGTTGAAAAAGCTCTGAAAGACGCTTCCAAAAAAGCTAACATTAAAGGATTCAGACAGGGGAAAGTGCCCAAAAATGTTGTTCAAAAACTTTTTGGCAAATCGATTATGGTTGATGAAGTCAACAAAGTTTTGTCTTCAACGCTTCAAGAGTTTTTAAAAGAAGAAACCCGCAATATCATCGGTGAGCCTCTTTCGAACATAGAGCAAAAACCTATAGATTTTGAAACTCAAACAGAATTTGAATTTATTTTTGACATCGCTTATTCTTCTGACTTTTCAGTAGATTTCAATGATCAAATTGTTATAAAAGCATACAACATTTTGGTTGAAGACAAAATGCTGGATGACTACATTGGTGATATCAGAAGAAGATATAGCAAATCAGTTCCTGCCGAAATTATTGAAAAAGGTGACCTTGTGAGAGGCAATTTCCAGCAGTTGGATGCTGAAGGAAATAATCTCGAAGGAGGGATTGTTACAGAGGCAGCCCTTTTGGCCTTTGAGTTCATTAAAGATGAAAACATTAAAGAACAATTCATAGGTAAAAAAGCAGGGAATTATGTTGTTTTCAATCCGGTTGCAGCTTTTGAGAACAAAGTTGAAATTGGTAATCTACTAAAAATAGACAAAGAAGAAGTTGAAAAAGCGAATTCTGATTTCCGTTTCGAAATCACAGAAAATACGCGCATGGAACTTCCTGAACTCAACCAAGAGTTTTTTGATTTGGCCTTTGGACCTGAAAAAGTAAAAAACGAAGAAGAGTTTAGAGCAGAAGCTAAGAGTATCATTCAAAAAGAGTTCGAGAAAAGCACACAATACAAAATGAGTGCAGACATAAAAAAATATCTGAATTCAAATATTGAAGTTTTGCTTCCCGAAGAATTTATGAAGCGACTTGCCAAGATAAACAACCCCGAAATTTCTGATGAAGTAATCGAAAAAGAATTTCCGGCATTGATGCAGGAAACCAAATGGAGTTTGATAAAAAATAAAATTGCAAAACAATATGAAATCGAAATTACGGAAGAATTGGTTCATGAGGTTGCTGCCAAAGAAATAGATCTTTATTATTCTGCTTATGGTAGAGTTATTCCTCCGGAATATATCAATGAGCTTGCAAAAAATGCTTTGAAAGATGAAAGCAAAAGAAAAGTTTTTGTAGAAAGAGCTTTTGAAGATTTGGTCATTGATACAGTTAAACTTCATATCAGTTTTGATTATAAAGAAGTGAGTGTTGATGAATTCAACGCTTTATCAAAAGAAAACAATAACTAAAACATAATGAATATGATACCACAAGATGAATTTCGCAAATATGCCACCAAACACCAACGCATCAGCAGTTTGGGATTAGACAAATATATGACCTCATCAATCACAAATCTTACTCCCTATATCATCGAAGAGCGCCAACTCAACGTTGCTCAAATGGATGTTTTCAGTCGATTGATGATGGACAGAATTCTGTTTTTAGGAGAGGGAATTGATGATTTTGTGGCCAATATTGTTCAAGCACAACTACTTTTTCTTGATTCTATTGATCCGTCGAAAGATATTCAACTTTATTTAAATTCTCCTGGTGGTTACGTACATGCAGGATTGGGTATTTACGACACAATGCAATTTATTTCTTCAAAAGTAGCAACCATTTGCACCGGTATGGCAGCATCTATGGGAGCCGTGTTATTGGCTGCCGGCGCTCACGGAAAACGCTCTGCTCTAAAGCATTCCAGAGTTATGATACATCAGCCATTGGGCGGGGCACAAGGTCAAGCCTCTGATATTGAAATAGCGGCAAGAGAAATCCAAAAAACAAAGAAAGAGCTATATACGATTCTGGCGCATCATTCAGGACAACCCATCGAAAGAGTTGAAAAAGATGGTGACCGAGATTATTGGATGACTTCAATTGAAGCAAAAGAATATGGTATGATTGATGAAGTTCTTTCGAAACCAAATTAGTCCATACCTTTTTACAATAATAAACCCAAAAATTAGTTCTGATTTTACTGCTGAAGAAGAGTCAGAACTAAATTAATTTTTAAAAATGAAGTCGAACGATCGTTGTTCATTCTGCGGGAAACCTCGAAAAGATTCTAACATTCTCATTTCTGGTGTTTCTGGTCATATTTGTGATACTTGTATCGAGCAAGCACATACGATGATGAGTGGTGAAGAAAAAAAGAAAAAAAGCTGGGAAATAGACAAGAATAAATTGTTAAAACCTGAAAAGCTTAAAGAGGCTCTTGATCAGTATGTTATAGGTCAAGAGAATGCAAAAAAAGTCCTCTCTGTTGCCATCTATAACCACTATAAAAGACTTTTTCAACCGCATCACGAAAATGATGTGGAAATTGAAAAGTCCAATATTATTATGGTGGGAGAAACAGGCACAGGAAAAACTTTGCTTGCAAGAACCATCGCTCGGTTGTTGCATGTTCCTTTCACAATTGTAGATGCTACTATTTTTACGGAAGCCGGATATGTCGGCGAAGATGTTGAAAGTATGCTAACGCGTCTTTTACAGGCCGCAGATTATGATACAAAAGCTGCCGAACGAGGGATTGTATTTATTGACGAAATAGATAAGATAGCCCGCAAAGGCGACAGCCCTTCAATAACCCGTGATGTGTCGGGTGAAGGAGTTCAACAAGGCTTGCTAAAAATGCTCGAAGGTGCCTTGGTGAATGTTCCACCTCAGGGGGGAAGAAAGCATCCTGAACAAAAAATGATTCCGGTTGATACCAAAAATATTCTATTCATTTGTGGAGGTGCTTTTGATGGCATTGATCTTAAAATTGCAAAGCGCCTTAACACACAACTTATTGGATTCAATAACATTAAAACTGGAGAGAAAATAGACAAAGGCAATCTACTCAAGTATGTATCGCCACAGGATTTAAAATCTTTTGGGTTGATACCTGAGTTAATTGGTCGCTTACCTATTCTTACTTATCTTGAACCTTTGGATCAATTTGCGCTGAGGAGAATTCTTACCGAACCGAAGAATTCCATCATGAAGCAATATTCTAAGCTTTTCGAAATGGATAATATAGAACTTTCCTTTGATGAAAAGGCTTACGATTTCATTGTGGAAAAAGCAATTGAATATAAGTTAGGAGCAAGGGGATTGCGTTCAATTTGCGAAGAAATCATGATAGACGCCATGTTTGAGCTTCCATCTGCAGGTGTAGAAAAATTTGTGGTTACAGCAGAATATGCGCAAGAAAAACTTGAAAGATCTGTAAACTTGGAAAGACTGAAAGTCGCATAAGTATTCTTTATAAACATCCAGGAAATAAATAGCAAGGGGCTTATCTAAAAAGGTATGCCTCTTTTGTTTTTGGTATAATTGGAATTCTCAGATACTGGGATGATGCATGAACTACCTTTCAAATTTAACTTAAAGGGGGAATTAACCAGAATTGGCAAACACTGAGGATTGAAAAAAAGAGGTTTCCACTTGTAATAATTATTCTTATTTAAATGTCGCAAAACAAAGAAAACTGAAGTAAAACTGAAATGAACTTTTTTAAAAATTAAACATTAGCAAAACATAAGTAAACAGAAATTTGCGATATTTTTAGGAGCTTGTCCTTTCGAATAAAATTATAGTTAAAAACCTCTTGCAAAAAACAAGAAACAATAAAAAACAAAAATTGATAAAAACAAAAATTGATAAAAAAAAGAGGTTTCTACTTGTAATAATTATTCTTATTTAAATGTCGCAAAACAAAATAAACTGAAGTAAAACTGAAATGAACCTTTTTAAAAATTAGACATTAGCAAAACATAAGTAAACAGAAATTTGCGATATTTTTGGGAGCTTGTCCTTTCGAATAAAATTATAGTTAAAAACCTCTTGCAAATTTTAAAATTATTTGTTATTGTTCTGCTGTAGCAGATTCTTCATCATCTTTTTCGAAATCTTTGAACAAATCATTTCCATCGGATAAATCGCCACCAGCATCAATTTTATCTCTAACCTCCTGAGATAAAATTTTTGCATACACTCTTTCCATATCAAATTTAGCACCAGCTTGTTGAAAATGGTAGTATGCAGAATGGTACGCTCTATCTTTGTTTTTTCTCTTGGCAGATCCTTTATAATTGTCTGCTTGGAATTCAAATTTAGAACCAGCTTCGTAATGACCTATTTGACCTTTTACTTCACTAATTTCGCTGGCAAGGGCATCTTTGGAAATATTGCCGCCACCTTTAGATAATTGATTGCTCAATTCTACGATTTTATCATTCTTTTCACGAAGCAATTTATTTGCTTCAGATAATTCTCGTTGGGCTTCCATTGCTTCTTGTGAAACTTTTTGGAATTCCAACCTGAGTACCTCCAATTCTTTGTTCTTCGTATTCAGCTCTGCACTAAGCTTTTTAATGATAGCAGGGCTTTCTGAAACAGAGATTTTTTGAGATAAACTACTAATCTCGCTTTCTTTAAGTTTAATTACTTCATTTTTTTGCTTTATCTCATTATTTTTTTCTTCTACAGTTTGGAAAACCATTTTTAGTTTTCGGTTTACAAACTCAGCTTTCTGGATGTCTTTTTGCAGGTCAACCACTTGACTTTGGAATTCATCCTTAACTTCATCATACGTACTTTTTCTTAGGATTGTACCGGATACAAATCCTATGAAAAATAATATAATCAGGACGCCAATAATGATTAGATTTCTGGTATTCATGTTTTTGTAAAATTTTTATGATTTTTCAAGATTTAATTTGTACTCTTCTTATAGTTATCTAAACGAAAGTTATCGAAAAAATGTTTCCTATTTAAATCAATAAATTATTAAATTTTCTATATTTTTATTTAAATAATTGTTTTACAAAATATTAATTTTATGTTAATCGAAAAAAAATACAAATTATTTATTGAATATTTTTTGGAACATCAACCCAACGCGGAAACTGAGTTGAAATACGAAAATACTTTTCAGCTCATCATTGCAGTAATTCTTTCTGCCCAATGTACAGATAAACGCGTAAATCTGATAACTCCCGATTTATTCAAACGATTTCCTGACCCTGAATCTTTGGCAAAAGCCAATATCGATGAAGTATTCGAATATATAAAAAGTTGTACTTATCCGAACAATAAAAGCAAGCATTTGATCAATATGGCCAAAACGCTGCTGGAAAAGTTTCATGGTGAAATACCCAACAATGTCGAAGATTTGATGCTATTACCCGGTGTTGGTAGAAAAACGGCCAATGTGGTAGCTTCTGTTGCATATCAAATTCCTGCAATGCCAGTTGATACACACGTATTTAGAGTGGCTGCCAGATTAGGATTAAGCAAAAATGCCAAAACCCCGATTCAAACTGAAAATCAGTTGGTCCAAAATATTCCTTCCCATCTTTTGCCATTGGCGCATCATTGGCTTATTTTGCATGGCCGATACGTTTGTATTGCCCGAAAACCGAAATGTGAAGAATGCAAGCTCAAAAATATTTGTGATCATTTTCGTAAAGTGGATGAGATTTCAGATAATTTTGCATTCTGAAAAATACGTTTAGAAACAAGCGTTCTACCTGTTTTCGGAACGATATATTAAGAAGAATATCATGTTTAATTAATTGATTATTAGTTTTTAATATATAATTTAAACAAAATACTTTTTACTACGAAAGAAGTATGAAAAAGAAAATTTTTACTTATTCCGCTTTATTTTTTGCCATGCTTTTTTGGGGCTTTTCATTTGTTTGGACCAAAATTGCTTTAGATGATTTCAGACCTTTTACAATTTTAATTATCAGACTGGTCATTTCAGCATGTTTTCTCTGGGGTATAAGCTTGATATTTAAAAAAGTAAAAAAAATTGCCTTGAGGGATTTTGGATGGATATTTCTATTGGCTTTATTCGAACCATTCCTTTATTTTATAGGTGAAAGTTATGGTCTTACAATGGTTTCTTCAACGGTAGCGGCTGTAATTGTATCTACGATTCCACTCGTAACGCCCTTTGCTGCATTCTTTTTACTCAAAGAGAAAATTTCAGTCTCCAATATTATAGGAATCATTATTTCTTTGTTGGGGGTATATTTTGTAGTGTTGAAAAATGAATATTCCTTTGCCATAAGTTTGGAAGGTTTGTTTTTGCTTTTATTAGCGGTTCTTTCTGCTGTGGCATACAGTATGGTCATTGTGAAGCTTTCTGGAAAATATAATGTTTTCATGATCATTTCCTGGCAAAATACTATCGGAGTCTTTTATTTTCTCCCGTTATTTTTTATTTTTGATTATAAATATTTGACATTTCAGAATTTGCAATGGCAAAGCTTTATTCCTCTTATCAAATTGGCAATTTTTGCTTCTTCGCTTTCATTTATGTTTTACACTTACGGAGTAAAAAATTTTGGTGTATCCAAGGCCAACATGTACACCAATACCGTACCTGTTTTTACATTGATTTTTGCTTGGATACTTTTAGATGAAATCATTCTTTTCAAAAATCTAATTGGAATTTTTCTTGTATTATTTGGATTGCTTGTTGCGCAGTTTAACCTTTTTGGAAGATTAGCGTTGGGAAAAAAGGCACAGACGGATATTGTCAATAATTAAAAAAGTGTAAAGAGTAATGGGTTATATAGCAAGAGCTAAAGATAATGATTAATCCGTAGTATATTACAAAGTTATAACTCCATATTTTATTATAAAGATATGATTAAAATAAACAAATCTGAAAGTTTTGGGTTAATAGTTCAATAAATATTAATATAAAGATGGAAGTAAATATTTGGTTTTGGATATTTTTTAATGCTTTCGTTTTAGCAATGTTAGCATTAGACTTAGGTGTTTTTCATCGAAAACTCCATGTTGTGAGCGTAAAAGAAGCACTTATATGGTCTGGAATTTGGATTATACTGGCTTTATGCTTCAATGGATTTATTTATTATAAGTTTGGTGAAACTCCTGCGTTGGAATTTTTTACAGGGTATTTGATAGAAAAAGCGCTCAGTGTTGATAATATTTTCGTATTTGTCCTGATATTTTCATATTTTCAAATTCCTCCAATTTACCAACACAAAGTTTTATTTTGGGGCATCATTGGAGCATTAATTATGCGAGTAATATTCATTTTTGCCGGTGTGGCCTTATTAGAAAAATTCCATTGGACGATATACGTATTTGGCGCTATTTTGATTTTTACCGGGATAAAATTGCTTTTTGAAAAAGGTAAAAAAATTGAACCAGATAAAAATCCACTTATAAAATTTTTCAAAAAAATTATTCCTACGACCAATGAATTGCACGATGACAAATTTTTCATCAAAAAAAATAACAAAACCTTTTCCACCCCGCTATTTATTGTATTATTGCTGATAGAAATAACAGATTTGATTTTTGCCGTAGATAGCATTCCTGCAATATTAGCGATAACCCAGGATCATTTTATCGTTTACACAAGCAATGTATTTGCCATACTGGGATTGCGATCATTGTATTTTGCTTTATCCAATGTTATAGAAAGATTTAAATACCTGGCTGTCGGTTTGGCTTTCATTTTAGTTTTTGTTGGTATAAAAATGGTCTTAGTCGATTTTTATAAAATACCAATTCATTTTTCATTGTTGATTATTTTTCTCATACTTACAATCAGCATTGTTTTTTCTTTTCTAAAAACAAAAAAGTCAAATTTAAGTTCTTAGTCAACCTATAATCATAAGTGCAATATCGGATTAGGTAGGAATTGTAATTTCTACCATTATGCACATACGAGTAATCAATAAATATGAATAAAGAGAAAACAAAATTAGTCTATTTACAAGTTCTTCGAGGTATTGCTGCTTTGCTGGTTTGTTTTTTTCATTTCAGGAATTTCTTCAAATTCCCTGAAAACTGGGGACAGACTCTGTTTGGAAATGGTCGAATTGGTGTGCCTATGTTTTTTATTATCAGTGGGTTTATTATGGCATATACCACCAAACATTTATCTGGAAATAAATTGGCAGATGTAAAAACTTTCTTATTGAAACGAATCATTAGAATTCTTCCTCTCTATGTTATACTTACGATTGGTTTTGTAATTTTACAATATGAAGTCGGTTATCATATCAAATCAAATTTTTGGGATGTAATACAAGCATTTTTATTTATCCCAAATAATTCTTATCCACCCCTCTACGTTGGTTGGACATTGAACTATGAGATGTTTTTTTATCTCATTTTTGGATTATGCCTAATATTTGGCAATAAAAGACATTATGCATTTTTAGTTTCAATTATTATTTTGCTGATCGTAATTCCTTTGGCTACCAAAGGTTTTGTAAATTTCAATCAGCATAAGGGTTACAATTACATTTCGCCTATAATGTCATTGATTACCAGTCATTTGATTTGGCAGTTTGGTTTAGGGGTTGCATTCGCATATTTATTGCCAAAACTAACAATTAATTTTACTGCACGTTGCATTCTATTAGTCTTATCAGTTATATTATTTAGTTTCCACTATTTTATTTATTTTGATTTCTACCAATCGGATCTAGTTTTCTGTGGGTTATTGGTGGGTTCTATTGTTCTTTTCGATTTTTCTGGCATCAATTTAAAGGCACCTGGCTTTTTGGTTTTTCTTGGAAATATTTCGTATTCACTATATCTTGTGCATCCTTTATTTTTAATTTCATTACCGTTCTATTTTCTTAGAAATGAATGGATTGAATCTGAAACGATGGTGTTTTTTGTCATGATTCCGATTTATATTGTTGCCGCTGCAATTTCTTATGAATTGATTGAAAAACGATTAACCAATATGATCAAGCGTATTGTATTTTAAAAACGAAGGCATGCGCAGACCTAAATAAGCTAACTGAAATTAAAATAAATCCATAATTATTATCTCCTGAATTTAAATTATCTCATCATCGAAATATTTTTGAAATTTTTTCATTTACTGGGAGATCGCAAAGCCTACATTGTTTAAAATTGTTTTTATTATTTTAAGTTGCTTTCGTTTCGTTTTTCAACCGGATTGTATTTTGGCGCAATTGGGCTAGATAGGCAATTTATCAATAAAAAGAGCTGCAAATTTTGCAGCTCTTTAGCTTTCGCATTTCCAACAAATTTTAGGATGAAATTTAAACAAACATTAATCTCTTTCTGTAATTTCGATTTGGGGATTTAAACCGAAAAATGAAATCAAATGATCTTTGTTATCGGGAGTAATGCGTAGCATATATTGTCCATCTTTGCGAAAAATTAAATAATCATCAACAATTCGATTGACATTTAAATCATAACGCACATATTTGTAAATTCTCAGGTTAAATCGATCTTTAACTAATTCCATCATCACGTTTTGTCCGGTGGTTTCATTATTGATGTAGGCTGGCTTGCGCTCAAAGATTTGGCCTCTTTGGTAAACTTTCATAATCTCTTTATTTCGAAGAGATTTGCTTTCGCCATTTGCAAAAACGATTTCTGTATTTAGAAGGTTAACATCTATATGATTGCATACTAAGGTATCTTCATTCGTTACAACAATGTTGATGAAATTTTGATCAAACTTATTGGGTTCTTTTACAAGCATTCCGGCAATTTGATTGAATTCAGAAATAGTGTCAATGGGAGAGGAACTTACATGTAAATAGGCTTGAGCTGCCTTACTAAAGTACATTCCAAAAAATAAAGTTACGATTAAAATTGAAAGGGTTTTCATAATTTTTCCTCCTGATTAATATAAAAATTTAAAAATGATTTCTGATTTTATTTTATGCGACAAAATTCGCTTGTTTATTTTATCTCAAAAAATACTTTCGATGTACACGCAATTTATTGGGTTGCATTGCCATTTTCGAAGCTTAAAATATTTTGCCTTGAATAATGGCCATTTCACCTGATAAATCTTAAATTTTACCGATAATTGTTCATTGATTCGCTTTTTAACAGTACTTTTGCTATTACTTATATTAAAATGAAGAATTAATTCATAAACTTCATACAATGAAGAAAATACTAACACTATTAAATTTTTTACTTTGTTCACTGGCTGGATTTACGCAAATGAACGAATATTATTACCGAAATTTTAATATAGAACAGGGGTTATCACAAAGTTCAGTTGGGTCAATGTTTCAGGATAGCAAAACATTTTTATGGTTTGCTACAGGCGATGGTTTGACGATGTATGACGGTCTGAAGTTTAAAATATTCAAATCTAATCCAATGGATTCCACAAGTTTGTCTGATAGCTGGATTTTTCATATTCTATTTGAAGATAGTGAGAACAATTTGTGGATTCTTACGGCAGATAAAAAAATCAATATTTTCAATCTTACAAATTATAAATGTAAATCAATCAGCGCATTAAAATTGAATGCATCTTCTGATAGACTCCATATTTTCAGCATTGTTGAAGACAAAAAGAAAAATGTATGGTTAACAACAGAAAACGCTATTTCCTGTATAAATTTAAAGAGTTTTGAAATTAAAAATTACCCTATAGAAAAAACAGAAACAAAGGATTGGATGGTCATTCACAGAAAGCAAATTTTTGTTGACCATAATAATAATATTTGGTATGGAAATCAATTAGGATTAAAAAAGTACAACTTTGAAAATAATTCTTTTGAAACACTAAAACATAAAATCGGCACGCAACCTGCTTATTCAATGCTATTGGATTCCAAAAAGAAAATGTGGGTTTGTTCTCAAAATGGATTGTATTGTATTGAAAACAATTCAATTAAAGAATTTCTCTTTCCCGAAGAAATCCAGATCGTAACTTTAAGCCGAAAACCTTTTTTAGAAGATAAGGCAGGAAATATTTGGATCGCAACTGTACAAGGGGCTATTCGTTTCAATATGGGTTCGATGAAGTTTTTTCAATATTCAAATTCCCAAAAGAAGACGAAGAAAATAACCCATAATCATTGCACTAACATCTATATCGATAAGGAAAATCACACTTGGATTGTTACAAAAAACGGCGTGAATAAATATTTGTCGGATCAGGATATTTTTGAAAATTATCCCATTCAGAATAAGGTAGGGGAAGCTGAATATTTGGCGGGAATGATACAAGATAAGGCTGGAGAATATTGGGCTTTTTCCATGTTTACAGAGCAAAATATATTCAATTTTTTTCATTTGGATAAAAGCGACTTTGCTCTGAAAAGTCATAGCATTAAGGCTCAGAACACCGATCGGGTATTAGATGCCAATTCTCCTGCAATTGAAGATAAAACCGGTACAATATGGTTTGGTTCTTATGGAAGCGGTGCTACTCAGTATATTCCACAACGTAAAAGGTTTTACCGCTTAGGATCAAATAACGGAAAATTAAATTCTTTAACATCTCCGATGGTATTTGCAATAAATCAAGATCTACAAGGTAGAATTTGGATAGGAACTTACATGCAAGGTCTTGATTGTTATGATCCAAAGACTGGAATTGTTAAAAATTTTCTCAATGATAATAATGACAAATTTCAAATAGAATGTATAACCAGTATAGGTTTGAAAGGAAATACTCTATGGATTACGACCATTGGTGAAGGATTGTTTGAAATGGATGTTATTAGCGGTAAATACAAGCAGTACCTCCATGATCCGAAAGATCCTAAAAGTATTTCTGGAGATGCTATTCGCACACAAATGTCCGCTCAGGATGGAAAGATATGGATTGGGCACAGTAATACAGGGGTTGATATTTTTGACCCCAATGATAAAACTTTTACGCACCTTCCAAAATACACTGAAAAGCAGGATGGAATAAAAAACCTTTCCATTTGGGCGATCTTCGAAGACAAACAAAAAAATATCTGGATTTGCACCGAAGGATACGTGACAAGGTTCAACAAAGAAAAAAATATATTCACACATTTTATTTCTAAGAACAGCAAGTCTCAGGGAATTTTATCCGAAACAGCTTTGTGTATTTATCAAACTCAGGATGATAATATTTGGTTTGGAACTGCAGGTGGCGGATTATCAAAATTTGATTGCAAAACAGAGCGATTTCAGCATTGGTTGCAGGAAAATGGCTTACCGAATGAATATATTTACGGAATTCTGGAAGATGCAGATTCCCGCCTATGGCTGAGCACAAACAAAGGACTATCATGTTTCAATCCCCGATCCAATACTTTTACCAATTATGAAAGATCACAAGGAGTATTAGGAAATGAATTTAATAGTGGCGCTTTTTATAAAGATAACGAAGGCATCATGTATTTTGGTGGAACAGAAGGTCTCACATTTTTCAACCCAAGAAAAATACTCCCCGACACAATCTGTCCCAACGCTGTGATAAACAGTTTATCTATAAACAATAGCGAAGTTAAAATCATTTCACATGAGCAAAACCAAAAAAAATACTGGGTTCATAATGGTCTTATAAAAGTTAATGATAAGTATTTTACCAACAAAAATTTAGCCTACACAGATTCCATTGTTTTAAAGTATTCCGAGAATAACTTTACAATCGGGTTTACAGCTCCGGGTTTTGATTATCCAGAAAAGTATATCTTCAAATATAAACTTTCGGGTTTTGATGATAAGTGGATCGTGAGTAATGAAATACGAATGGCACATTATACCAATATTCCATTTGGAGACTATGAATTTATCATTTATGCGGCAAACCAGGATGGTGTATGGAGTAAAAAGTTTGACTCACTTCATATTTCTGTTTTACCTCCCTACTACCACACTTGGTGGTTTAGAGCTTTGGTGTTTTTGTTGCTTTCTACTTTTTTCGTTTATTTCGTAAAATATCGCTATCTATTGATCCGTGCAGAAAATAAGAAGCTTGAAGGAAAAGTTACCCGTAGGACTTTTGCTTTAAATGAAAAAACGCAAGAACTTATTTTAAAGAACGAAATTATTTCGAAACAAAAGGAAGAGTTGACAGAGCAAGCTGAAAAACTCAAAAATGAACTCAGTTTGCAAAATACGCACAGTGAGATGGCTTTGCTTAGATCCCAGATTAGTCCGCATTTTCTATTCAATACACTAAACAATATTTACTCATTGGTTTACCATAAATCTAATGAAGCTCCCGAATCTATGATGAAGCTTTCGGAGCTGATGCGTTATCTGGTTTATGACTGTTCTGTCGAAAAAGTTTCTTTGGAAAAAGAAATTCAATTTCTAAGAAGCTATATTGACCTTCAATTGTTAAGATTGAAAGATCGAAATTATGTAAAATTTGAAGTTTCAGGTAAAGGCAATTGCATTCAAATTCCACCCATGTTATTGATTCCCTTTGTAGAAAATGCATTCAAGCATGCCTGTAAAAATGCAGTCACACCGGGTATTTATATAAATCTTCAAATTGAAGCCAAATCATTACGATTTCAAGTAAAAAACGGCTTGTCATTGAATGGAAATGAAGTAAAAGACAAAACAGGCGGAATAGGACTACCTAACTTGAAGCGTCGTTTAGAACTTTTGTATCACAATCAGCATGAATTAAAAATCGAAAATAATGGGGAATTCCATCATGTTTCTTTAGTAATTGATCCTGTTTGTTGATGATTTGAAATAATTGATATTATGGAAAAAATATTACAAACTTAAAAATCAATAAATACAATTAAAAACAGGTGTTTTTTGTTTGCCCACGAATTACGCGAATTTTAGTTCATTTAAAAAGGCGTATATTCAGAACTCAACAAACAATGCAACGTATCATGTTGCTAACTTTCAAAATATAACAATTCTCATAAAACCTTTATACGAATATATGCACATAGATTATTAACTATGTGACTTGTTTTATCATATCTGTATTTTAGTATTGTTAATCAATAAGTAATATTGTTTTCTTAATCATTCAATCTTTGCACAATGGCATTGTGAATACAAAATCACTACCTTTTCCCAATTCACTTTCTACCCAAATTTTTTCACCATGTTTTTCTACAAATTCCTTGCAAAGCATTAATCCAAAACCAGTTCCGCGTTCGCCTTCTGTGCCAGCCTGTGATTTTGTTTGTCCCATTTTGAATAAAGAATTTTTCGTATCATTGTCCATACCAATTCCATTATCTCTAACTTTGAATTCCACTTTTGTAAGATTTTGTTTTGCTGATAAAATTATTTTACCTGATAAGGGTGTATATTTTATTGCATTGGTAATTAAATTTCTGAGTATTGTTTTTAACATTTCTGGGTCTGCCCAAACCGACATTTCAGGTGAAATATCTTGAATTATTTCTATTTTTTTTGTTGTAGCTTGGTTTGATAATAATATCAAACAATCCGTTACAAAATAATGTATTATGATTTTAGAAGGATTAAACGGTATTTTATCTTGTTGCGACCGAGACCATTCCAAAAGATTTTCTAATAATTTGTATGTATTCCTTGATGTATCGTAAATTAAATTAGCAAATTTATTAATTTTTTCTACATTGTTTTTTTCTATATTTTTAATTATTAATTGCGAAAACCCTATAAGAGAATTGAATGGATTTTTTAGGTCGTGCGCAAGTATAGACATAAATTTGTCTTTTGTGGCGTAGAGTTCATTTAGTTCGAATTCTTTTTCTTTTAAAGTTGTAATATCTTGAACTGTTCCTAAGCTATTTGTTGGATTGCCATTATTATCGTATTGGGTTTTACGTCGTTGTATTATGTATTTTATTTTGCCTGAACTTGAAATAATTCTATTTGTAATTTCAAATTCAGTCCTGTTTTTTAATGAAATATTATATTCTTCAATTACTTTTTGTCTGTCGTCCTGATGAAATTTTTCTACAACATTTTTAAAACTAAGGTTAAATGTCTCTTTTTCTATTTCATATATTCTATATACCTGGTCTGACCAAAACAAGTTATCGTTTTTAATGTTGTATTCCCAATGTCCGTAATTACCGATCTGTTGAGCTTCTTCAAGGTTCTTACGGCTGCTTTTAAGTTCCTGTTCGGCATTTTTGCGCTCTGTTATATCTCTAAGAACATTCATTAATGCAGGTTGATTTTTATAATTGATAACTACCACTTTAATTTCAACCGGAATATGATGACCGTTTTTGTGCCAAATCATAGTTTCAAAATGTGTAAACCCTTTGGCTTGTAAGTCTGCAATCCGTTTTTGTATGTTTTCTATTGTGGGGTTTACTTCAAAATCATTTGCTGTCATATTTTGTATTTCTTCTTTTGTAAAGCCAGTAAGTTGCGATACACTATGATTCATTTCCAGAATATTTGACGGCATACCATCAGGATTGATACGAAATATCGTTATACTGTCGGAATTTTTATCAAAAAGCTCTTTGTACTTTGATTCGCTTTCTTCGGCTTGTTCTTTGGCAGAAACAAGTTCTTGTTGTACTTTAATCCGTTCAATAATCTCAGAAATCCTTTCAGCATATTCAGTTATAAGTTTTTGCTCATAAAAGTCGATAAAGGGCAATTCTTCCGTATAAGTTATAAATAATTCTCCAACTTGCTTTTTTTGAATATTTATTGGAGCTTTTAAATAATTTGTGTTATTATTTAATGTGCAATTTTCAAAATTGCAATATTTTTTATTTTCAATTTCAAGAAAAACAAAAGTTTTATCTGTGAATTGCATACTTTGTGGAACTGTTACTTGCACAAATTCATTGAAAACATCATCAATATTATCAAATTTTTCTGTTAATAAATTTAATGAATACAGACCGTTAAGTTCTTTAATTCTTTCTTTTAGGTTGTTCTGGCTCTCTTCTGCTTGTTGTTTGGCAACAATTAATTCACCATTTAAACTTCTAAGGTTTTCATTTAATTCTTGATATTCTTCAATTTGTGTTTCAATTTCTTCGTTTTGTTCTTTTAATAGTTTTTCATTTTCCTTGCGCACAGTAATATCATTTACAGTAGCAATAATCCCTATAATTTCACCCTTTATATTTCGCAAGGGTGCGCTGGTTTCCGAAGCCCAACCTTTTACGCCAGTATTGGGCTTGTGATATCCAAAATCTTCGGCAGTGATAATTTCTCCAGCTAATACTCTTTTATAATTGTCAATGAGTCCAGCTTCCCTCAAAAATGGAAAAAAATCAAGAGGATTTTTACCAACAACCATCGAAGCAGACAAACCTGTTATTCGTTCCATAAACGGATTCCAAACTTTGTAGTTCAAATTATGGTCGTAAACAATAATGCCTTCTTGCGCACTTTGAATAATTTGTGTTGTAAACTGGTTAAATTCTGCAAGAGCTTCGGTAATTTGTTTACGTTCTGTTATATCCCTGAAAATACCAAGCAAATAATTTTTATCGTTGATGGTGACAGGTGTTGAATTAATATCTGCAAAAAATATGCTACCATTTTTACGTTTTAAAGGAATATTTTCAATAACCTGTATTTCTTTTCGGGTTTGTTTTTCAAATGATTCAATTATTGCTGGAAGGTCGGCTTCTGGGTGAATATCCAAAACAGATAAATTTACTATCTCGCTGGTATTATATCCCAACATGTTGCAAATCATGTTATTACCAATTACAAATTTCTTCGTTTCGACATCGCCAAGCAATATGCCATCATAGGCATTATCGAAAATAGTGTGAAAAAATTTTTCGCTTTCTTTAAGTTTATTATTTGTTTCTACAAGTAAGTCAGATATTTGTGTAAGCTCTTCGGTTTGTGCCAGTAATTCTATATTCATATTGGACAATTCTTCGTTTTTTTTAGCAATTATTTGTTGAGATTTTCTAAGGTCGGTAACATCTTCGAAAGTTAATAATGCTAAATTTGTCGAAATATCCGTGATGTAGGTTGACGTAACAATTATAATACGCTCTTGTGGTTCATTATCTATAAAAACTTTGAAATTGTCTTCGTGTATAGATGAATTTTCTTTTGTCTGAAAGGATTTGTTTATTGAACCACGTATAAGGCAAAGGGAACAAACTTCCATAGTTCCGCATTTGCCTATATTATGTAAAGCGTTATAACAGTTAAATATTTCGCCGCAATATACATCGAAATATATTCCTTGTTCAATTTTAAAAAGTTGGTATGCCTTTTTATTAATATCTTTAACAATTCCTGTTTCGTCAATAGAAGAGACGGAACTGGTGAGTTTTCAAATATATTACGTTGTTGTTTGATTTGTTGTTCTAAATGGATTGCATTTTCACGAATTTGTAATAGATTGCGTATTCTCAATTTCAGTGATACATCGGTTATCGGCAAATTTACAATACTATTCGTCCCACTTTCTAAAAATTGTTCTTCTATTTGTGTATTTGCTATTTCGATTATTGAAAGTACAGGTAATTCATTTTGAGAAAATTTTTTTCTTATCATATTTAGTATTGCAATACTACTATTATCTGGCATTTTAGAATTTAAAAATACCATAGATAAATTGCCGTTTTCAAGCAAATTAGAAGTTTCTTCGCTTGTTTTTGCAATTTGAATTTTGTAGTTTTCTTTTTCAAGAATACTTGCAAAATAATTTGCTTGGGTAGTATTTCCGTCTATTATTAAAATTGTAATCATATTAATTTTTGCCATTTTGAATTCTTACAAAGCTCAAATTTTTATTTTGAAAATAAATACTTTGATCATTATAACTTTATTGCTGATTTTTGGCTATTCTCTGGTAATATCGGGAATTTAATGTCATTCTCGAATTAGATGGAATCGCTTATAAAGAATCGACAAAATGAATTAAAAAAATACTATAAAACCTAAAATATAGAAACGATAGATAGCAATAAAAACAAATGGAGAAATAAATTGTTCATTAATATACACAGTTCAAGAATTTTTCTAAATGGCTTTTCCAATTCAGATAGGCTTCATTGTATGTCGATAATTTTTCCTGTATAGGTTCTACTGTATCGAATTTTTGCAAACCGGAAAAAGCTTCTTCAAAACTACTAAAAATGCCTGCTCCTATACCTGCGCCTCTGGCGGCACCTTGAGATCCATCTGTGTCGTAAAGTTCAATATTTGCCCCTGTGATGCCAGCAAGGTTGTTTCTAAAAATTTGGCTCTGAAACATATTGGTATTTCCGGCTTTGATCACTTTGGCTTTTATGCCTGTTTCCTGCATTATTTCCATCCCATATTTGAAGGCAAATGCGATTCCTGCTTGTGAAGCACGAATCAAATGTCCGCTAAAGTGTACATTAAAATTCAAATTAAGAAACTGACATCCCAAATCTCTATTTTTCAGCATCCGTTCTGCCCCATTTCCAAATGGTAAAACGACCAAACCTTCTGATCCAATTGGAATGGTTGCAGCAAGATTATTCATGTCATTGTAGGAAAGTTTGTCGTCTCCAATATTTTTCTTTAACCAGGCATTTAAGATACCTGTTCCGTTGATACATAGTAGCACACCCAAACGATTGATTTCTTTGTTATAATTTACGTGCGCAAAAGTATTGACTCTGGAAAGCGGATCAAATTTTATTTCTTCACTCACACCATACACAACCCCTGATGTTCCGGCGGTTGCTGCAATTTCTCCCGGATGTAAAACATTCAGAGAAAAAGCATTATTGGGCTGATCACCTGCACGATATGTTACCGGAGTACCATATTTTAAACCTAATTCTGATGCTGCCTGTGCGTTCAATTCACCCTGCTTTCCAAAAGTTGGGGCGATATTAGGAATAAAACTATGATCAAATCCATAATAATCCAACAAAAATGAAGCAACTTCTTTCTTCGAAAAATCCCAGAATATTCCTTCTGATAAACCGGAAATGCTTGTGTTTATTTCGCCCGTCATTTTCATGGCAATATAGTCACCGGGGAGCATGATTTTATAAATTTTCTCATAATTTTGTGGTTCATTTTCCTTTACCCATTTCAATTTGGATGCAGTAAAATTTCCAGGTGAATTTAACAAAGCCCCAAGGCACTTTTGGTCACCGATTTCGGTGAAAGCTTTCCTTCCGATTTCCACCGCACGGCTATCGCACCAAATGATGGAGGAACGAATTGCCTTTTGATTTTTATCGACCATCACAAGACCATGCATTTGGTAGGAAATTCCGATTCCTTTAATATCTTCGGGTGCTATTTTTGTTTGACTCATCAGGTCTTGTACAACCAATTTTAGGTTGCTCCACCATAATTCGGTATCTTGTTCAGCCCAACCGGATTTTTCTGCTGAAATTTTCATTTCTTTTTTTGGAAAGAAGGAAGAGGCAATTGTTTTATTGCTGTCCACAGATAAAAGCGATCCTTTTACTGAAGAGCTGCCAAGATCTAATCCTAAGAGATACATAATTCAGAATTTCATTAAGTTAATATATTTTTCAATAAATAAAGCTTCGAAGAGTCATAAGTTCAAACTCTTCGAAGAATTAGAAATATTATTTTCGGTTCAACCACATGTGCTCCATATCTTCAAGGCTTTTTCCTTTCGTTTCAGGAACCATTCTCCACACAACAAAAACAGAAATAATGGCCATAATGCCATAAAGCCAAAATGGAAAACCGCCATGGAAAGTTTCCACAAGGCCTTCATCTTTGAGCATCATAGGAAAAGTTTGAGATACAATAAAATTAAAAATCCATTGAGCTGCTACAGCAATAGACATGGCCAAGCTTCTAACAGAGTTAGGGAAAATTTCCGAAATCATTACCCAGGTAACAGGTCCCCAAGACAAAGCAAATGAGGCCATATAAAAAATGATCGAAAGCAATGCTCCCATTCCCAAATTTTGTGTGTAAGCAAAGGTACCCAATGACATCATCCCGATGGCCATACCAAAACTTCCTATAATCAACAATGGTTTTCTGCCGAATTTATCCACAGACACGATAGCTACGATGGTGAAAACAACGTTAACAATGCCTACGATGACAGTTTGCAGAAAAGCCGAATCAGAAGAAGATCCCATGTTCTTGAATATTTCCGGTGCATAATACAAAATTGTATTTATACCCGTAATCTGTTGAAATATAGATAATAAACAACCTACTACAACCGCAAGGAGCATGCCTTTTACGAAAATACTGCCATGAAGGTCTTTGCTTTCTGCTTCCAATGAATCGCGAATGGAGTCCTGAATTATTTTAGCATTTTTTTCTCCATTTACTTTTTTCAATACTTTAAAAGCAGATTCTTCTTGTTTTTTCATCATTAAAAATCGTGGACTTTCCGGAACCAACAACATAAAAACAAAAAATAATGCAGAAGGAATGGCCATAGCCAAAAACATTATTCGCCATCCTGTTTCAATACACCATGCAGGGTCATCGGGTCGGTTGATCATGTAATTTACAAAGAAAGACAATAAAATACCTGAAACGATGGCAAATTGATTGAATGAAACCAATTTACCTCTGATATTTGCCGGAGCCATTTCTGCAATATACATAGGTGAAATCATTGAGGCAATACCAACTCCAATGCCCCCAATAAGTCTTGCGACAATAAGTTGCCAGTATTCTGTTGGTAGTGAAGTTCCGACAGAAGCAATTAAGAATAAAACTGCTGCCAAAAGAAGTGATTTTTTTCTACCTAAACTTGAACTCAATTTTCCGGCTAAAACAGCCCCGAAAACACAACCCAATAAGATGCTTGCAGCAGCAAAACCCTCAGCCGCAGGATCGAGATGGAAATAGTCCTTCAAATAGCCGATAGCCCCTGAAATTACCGCTGTATCATACCCGAATAACAATCCGCCCAGTGTGGCAACCAAGGTTATCCCAAAAACATATAATTTGCTTCCCCCACCATCCGATTCAAGAGAAACGCTTTGATTTACAGTACTATTTATTAACATTTTAATTTTTTTTAAATGATCAATTTATTTTTCAAATATTGATTAGAATTCACCTGCAATTATATGTATTTTTAAACTATAGACAGACTAAATTTTGATTTTTTTTTTATGTCTGTATAATAATCAATTATAGAGTGTTAAAATGGAATTAGGAATCCTTTCTTTAATTCGACCAAATCTTTTTGAGAAACAGATCAGATCATCCAAAACAAGTATATTTATGGTGCAAGGCGAACCATCGACCATTTGCCCTTTTCTTCTGTAAATTTGATGCGATCGTTGAGGCGATTGGCGCGCCCTTGCCAAAATTCAAAATTATATGGCTTTAAAATATATCCGCCCCAGTTCTGGGGTCTGGGAATTTCGATGTTTTGATATTGAATTTCAATATTTTTGTAAGCGTCATCAAGATAATGACGATTAGGGATAATGTCACTTTGTGGCGAAGACAGCGATGCTATTTTGTGCATATTATTTCTGTTATTCCATTGTGCGTCTTTGTTATCATCGTCTATTTCTTTGACGAAACCGTAGATCCGAATCTGGCGTTCCATTTGTGGCCAAAAAAACAAACAATGTGCAAATGGCTCATAATTTATTTCTTGTGCCTTGACACTATCCAAATGAGTACAAAACAAAATTCCAGATCTATCAAAGCGCTTCATCAATAAAACTCTTGCATTTGGAGAATTATTCTCCTGTATTGTTGACAATACAAAAGCTTCAGGAATAAGAACCTGAAAAGTGCGGGCTTCAATAAACCATTTTTCGAATAGCAAAAATGGATCTTTTTCAATGGTGGATTCATCCAGAAAGCCAAAGTGATACTCTGTATTATTTTGAATTTCTATCATTTAGCTTTAAATTTAGCTTACTGTTTTTATAACTAAAACTGAAATAAATAATCAGACCTATGATCATCCAAATTCCAAAATTTTTCCAATTTTGTATATGAAGTTCCGACATCAAATAAAGATTTACTTCAAAACCTAAAACAGGTATGAGTGAAAAAGATTTTATGATAGAAACAGTGCAAAAAATGATGGATATTGCTATGAATATAAACAATTTCATTTTCCTTGAAAAAACTTCAGGATTATGTATATCAAAATGAAAAATATTACTAATTTTTAAATTGGTCAATTGAAAAATACCAACAATAAAGATGAAAACAATAATGGGTAAAAAGTATCTCGAATTGTAATAAGGTATTTTAAATTTTGCTTTTTTCCCAGCAAAAAGCTCCGGATTTTTTTTTTCTCTTTCGTCCAAGACAATGACCCCCAAACAGACCAAAAGAAAAGCAAATAAAGTTCCTATACTGGTAAGATCTGTTACCGAAGTTAAGTTCATAAACATACTTGGAATAGCAACAACAATACCTGTAATTATTGTGGCAAAATAGGGTGTTTTATATTTTTTGTGAATTCTGGAAAATGGTTTGGGGAGCAATCCATCCCGACTCATCGACATCCAAATGCGCGGTTGCCCGACCTGAAAAACCAGCAGCACGCTGGCCATCGCAACAATGGCACTTACTGCAATAATTCCCGAAATCCATTTTAAGTTCAATTTTGAAAAAACAAAGGCAATAGGATCGCCAACGCCCAAATCTGAGTAATTTACCATACCTGTGATAATCAATGCAATAGTAACATACAAAACTGTCGTGATGGCCAATGAAAGCATCATCCCTCTCGGCAAATCACGTTGAGGATTTTTGCACTCTTCTGCTGTGGTCGAAATTGCATCAAAACCGATATATGCAAAGAAAACACCTGAAACGCCTTTTAGTACACCACCGATTCCATTGGGAGCAAAAGGATTCCAATTGTCTGTATCCACATAAAAAGCCCCAACAACAATGACAAAAACCAAAATAAGCAATTTCAAGGCAACCATCATATTGCCGGCTTTACGTGTTTCATTGATGCCAACATAAACCAACCAGGTAATCAGCACAACAATGCTAAAAGCTGGCAAATCCGCTATGATTCTAAGACCCATGATTTTAGGTGACTGCGTCCATGCCAGATAGCCTTCAAGCTGAGGCGTTTTAAGAGCTTGAAGTGCAATGCCTTCCTGAAGTGATGTTGTGGCAGATTTAAAATTGGACAGGGCTGATAAATAATCTGTGGAAAAATATGCAGGTATTTTTAGCCCAATATCATTCATAAGTCCCGTAAAATAATCTGACCAGCTAATGGCAACAGCAATATTTCCAACAGCATATTCCATAATGAGCACCCAACCAATAACCCAAGCTGCCAATTCTCCCAAACTGGTGTAGGTATAAGTATAGGCACTTCCACTTACGGGAATGAGTGAAGCGAAGCGTGCGTAGCAAAATGCAGACAGCGCACAAGCAAAGGATGTAAAGATAAAAAGGAACACAACTGCGGGGCCTCCCTGCGAGGCTGCATTTCCGATTGTGCTGAATATTCCGGCTCCAACAATGGCTGCGATACCCATCGATGTCAGGTCTGTCAGGCGCAGACTTCGTTTTAATCCTGAAACATTTTCCAATTCTTCAGGATTAATATCTTCTATTGATTTTTTCCTGAAGAGATTTTGAGATGAAAATAAATTCACGTTAAAAATATTGTTGGTTTACACTAAATGCCGGATGAATCAAATCTTTTTCAGAAATAATTGCATCCTGCTGATCAATTTCCCAGTCTATTTTCCAATAAGGGTCATCAAAGCGGAAACCCCTTTCGGCTTCTTTATTGTAGAATTCATCACACTTATACATAACTACGGCATTGGCAGTTATAACCGAAAAACCGTGCGCAAAACCTTTTGGAATAAGGAACTGTTTATGATTTTCGGCGCTTAATAATATTTTATAATGCTTACCAAAAGTTTCAGAGTTTGTGCGAATATCAATGGCAACATCGATTATGGCTCCCTCTAAAACTCTCACCAATTTTGTTTGTGCAAAGGGTGATGTTTGGAAATGCAATCCTCTGATTACACCGTAAGCAGATTTTGATTGATTGTCTTGAACAAAATCATAATGCAGTTCGTGTTCATGGAAAAGCTTTTTATTAAAGGCTTCAAAAAAATACCCCCGTTCATCGGAAAACACTTTTGGCTCAATAATCAATAGATTTTGGATGCCTGTTTGGTGTACTTTCATTTTTTGTTTGTTTTTATTGTAATTGTCTGTAATTTATTTAAAAGCTGTTTATATGATTCGAATAAACGTAAAATATCTTGAATTTCATTGACTTCAATAAAGGTGTCCTTTAATTTGAACTGTATAGACCAAAAGCATAGTCCATCTTTTTGTTCTGAATGAAATATCATTTCGGCTTTGAGGTTCTTGGTTCTTGAAATAATCGAACGGGGCAATCCCGAAACTACATATTCTGAGGGCAATAATATTTTTAAATTATTCGATATGGTGAAAGGAAAATCAAATTGTGCAGGAAGTTGTTTGTTTTCTGGAAGCCAACCATCGTTTAATTTGTTATTAATGATAGGAGAAATAACAATTGAATCGGTTGATGTATAATTTGAAACTGTATTAAATTCTATATCTATCTGAACATTGGATTCATCCCAATTTATATTTTTGAATACTGGAGCTAAATTTATATTATTCGCACTAATTGAAGCTATAATTGAATCTTGAAATTTATTTTTTCCAAGTTTTTGAAGATTATTCTTCAAAGATAAAAATTCATAGCCCGAAGCCTGAATTTTAAGCTGATGTGATTTTCCAATTTCACGCAATTCAATTGTATTCGAAATATCGTGAATCGATGGTTGTGAATGCTTTATTTTTATCCATTTGGGATTATTTCGGCGCAATATCCAAGCCAATTGGTCATAACAAAAATAGTTTAAATACCATAGGGAAGCAAGTTCGGAATTTGCATCCAAAAAAATTGATTTTTTATCGATTTCGACTAAGACAAGAACATAATTAAATTGTTTGTAAGTATGAACATTGGTATCGAGTGGTGAAGAATCGGACGTACGGAGCAGAACAGGATAACATTTGAATCCAGATTTTTTTAATAAAGAATAAAGAACGAGATTCTTTTCTTGTGCAGAACCTTTTCCTTCATAAAAGGGTATGCTTAAACTCTTTTCATCAAACTCATTACTGGACGTGAACGTTTTGTTGAAAAGGTTTCGAGCTTTCAAATAGACTTCCGAAGAAGGATGCATCAAGAAGATTCCTTTTTCGCCATTCCACTTCATTTTATTTGAAATAGTGCTATAGATCGATTTTAAAATTTGCATAGAGTCTGTTTTGTCTCCAATTATTTTCTTTAAAGTGTCTTGACATGGCCAATTTCGCATCAGAGGCATACATAATCGATTGCTTTTCAATAACTTATTATTCTCAGCAATCCAGCTCGTAGTATTATAAAACACATAGCCAGAAGGAAGAATCAGAGTGCTTGCATTATCATCAAAACGTTGATCATAATCTTCATGCAAGGTCATCATGAGGGCATAAGCAATTTTATTCCAGATGTTTGTGCCAGGTGCCATCGATGCATAGACAAGATTAGACCGCACAGAAAATCTGTAATTATTCAGATTGCCAGACAAGGGTTCTTTCAACAAAGGTGGAACATCTTGCATGCTAAAAGAATAACAAGTCCCGTTGAAAGAAGCGGGAAGGCTTTTGTTTTTGTAATAAGTTACAAAAAAGGATTTGGTAAAATCTTTTTTTTCAGAAGTCAATAATTCTTCAGGTCCGTTGAAGCTAATTTGGTAATTATAATACTGTGGAACACAAAAAGAAAATCGGCTGTTAAGTACAGGAATTTCTCTCTGAAAATACCATGTTTCTGGAACTTGAAGATCTAAGCTCGCTTGTTTGTATTTCAATTCAATAATGGAACCCACCTTTACTTCTGGAAATTGAATTGTGAGTTTTTTAACTCTTTCCGCCAGTTCTATTTCTGTATAATCTTTCGATTTTACTTTCGATTTTACAATCTTATTGTTTTCATCCAAATTTAATGTGTGTGCGGAAAACGAGAATATATTTTCATATTGACTTCCGAAATAGTAGTCCTGATATTCTTTTTCAAGTAATGCATATTTTAAGCCCTTTTCATTCAGAATTTTTATTCGAATAATTCGCTCATAAAACAGAAAAAGGTATCGTCCTCTTGTGTTTACATCAAAATAAGCATTGCACTGGTCATACAAAACGACAGCTCCCATTTCAGGATCGTTTTCATATTGATAATTAAATTCTTCAAGCGAAGGCTTACCAAATTGTATTTTAATTACTTGAGCCTTTGTTACTTGAATAATACCTAATATAAAAAATAATATAAGTAATCGCATCACTGAAATTTTTAATTTTGTCCATACCAATATGTTCGATAGCTCATATTTTTTTTGTTTCTTAATCTGCAATAGTTCGTTAAACTTTATATAAATATTTAAAAATCAATAAAATAATGTATAATAAATTTGGTTAAATAATTATAATTCAGTATCTTAACTTGTTTTGATAAATCGTAACTAATTATGAGTCAAA